>OGEP01000895.1_pt1 | contig 37568 bp, 30 predicted proteins | sample 1570721 | NCBI WGS metagenome assembly OGEP01 (sample SAMEA2582131, study PRJEB24529) | metagenome | biome: Human gut stool | place: China | collected 2011 | reverse complement strand
CGATTTTACCGTTTTCTGGTTCTACAGCGAAACCGTCACCCATCATTTTTTGTGAGAATACTGGGTCTTTAACATCTTCGATGTTGATAACTTGACCATCTGCAACTGAGTGAACATCTTCAGTCACACCTTTGAATTTAGCTTCTGCTTTTTGAACAGCAGTCATTTGACTTGGAAGTGTTTCAGGGATAACTTCACCTGAATCAAGTACATCTTGGATATCAGATTTCAATACGTCAGCTTTAGGACCGTAGATAGCTTGGATACCTTGACCTTTCATGACAAGACCCATAGCCCCTTCGGCTTTCCATTGAGCTTCAGTTCCGACTTTTTCAGCGTCTTTGACAGTAACACGGAGACGTGTCATACATGCGTCAACGTCCACGATGTTAGCACGCCCACCAAGAAGGTTGATAATGTTGATAACTTGTGAACTTGCTGAGCTTGTTCCAGCACCTGCTGATCCAGCAGATTCTGCAGGAGCATCATCATTTTGTTCATAGTTACCGTTACGTCCTGGTGTAGCGTAATCAAATTTCTTAATCATGAAGTTTGCGATGAAGAACATGATAACACCAAAGAGTACAGTTACCCAAATGAAGTTAACGATATCCATCGCCAAACCAGCGTTAATAGCGAGTGGTGTACGTGTCAAGAATTCGATAGAACCGAATGAGTGAACACGAAGGTGAACGATATCAGCCATGGCAAAGGCACATCCTTGCACCAAAGCATAAATGATGTAAAGCGGAGTAGCTACGAACATGAACATGTACTCGATAGGTTCTGTTACCCCTGTCAAGAATGTTGCAAGCGCAGTCGCAGTCAACATACCTTTGTACTGATGTTTCTTATCATCATCAACGTTACGGTAGATAGCTACCACCATACCCATCAAGATACCAAATGAACCAATCATTTGACCAACTTTAAAGCGGGCTGGTGTAACGGATTCAAGAAGGTGTTTGTATTGTTCTGGGTGTGCACCTTTAAGGTTTGCAAGGTCAGTAACCCAAGCAAGCCAGAGTGGGTCTTGACCCAATACTTCAGTACCTTTAGCAGCACCAGTCAATACGTGGTAAGTACCACCCAATTGAGTATAGTTAATTGGGATAGTCAACATGTGGTGGAGACCAAATGGCAAGAGAAGACGTTCCAAAGTACCGAACAAGAATGGTGCCAAGATTGGAGCAGTTTCTTTTGAGTTGGCAATCCACATACCAAAGCCGTTGATTCCTGATTGGATAACTGGCCATACGATAGCAAGAACGATAGCTGCGATAGCTGAACGAAGAATAACTACGAATGGTACGAAACGTTTACCATTGAAGAATGACAAAGCTTCTGGCAATTTACGGAAGTTATAGTATTTGTTGAAGGCAGTAGCTCCGATGAAACCAGAGATGATACCTACGAACACACCCATGTTAAGGGCTGGAGCTTCCATAACGCTGATAAAGTAATCAGATACCTTGATTGATTGACCAAAAATGGTGTGGACTGTAGCAGCCTTATCAGCAAGAATATCTGAAGTAACACCAAAGATTGAACCAGTCAAACGGTTAATCAAGATAAAGGCAAGACCTGCCGCAAAGGCACCGCCTGCACGTTCCTTAGCCCAGCTACCACCAATGGCAAGGGCGAACAAGATGTGAAGGTTACCGATAACCCCCCAACCAATCTGCTCAAGAAATCCACCAGTAATAACGAGTGGTGCCATGTTTGGATTAATCATGGCAATCGTTTTACCGATAGAAATCATGAGACCTGCTGCTGGCATAACTGCGATAACAACCATGAGGGCTTTACCGAATTTTTGCCAGAACTCAAAGCCAAATTTTTCTTTTAGCTTATTCATTTCATTTCCTCCTACGTTTGATGCAAACGTTTGCATAACTTATGTAATTATTATAGCATCTTTTTACGATTTGTAAAGCGTTTTCGTAAACTTTTTTTGAATTTTTTTACAAATTTAAAAAACCCCAGAAAAACCGGGGTTACTTGATTATTTTTAAGCCATAAGGACCATCAAAATTGGAATTACAATCATGGTAGCAAGGGTAGTCTCAGTAACCATGACAGCAGCGTAATCACTATCAGCCCCATATAGTTTAGCAACGACTGGAGCATTGGTCATGACAGGCATAGCCGACTGGATGATAAAAACTTGCTTCATCAAAGTTGGGAGGGGCGCCCAATATACGATGGTAGCCATTAAGAGAGGAGCAACCACAAAGCGTCCCAGCAAAATCAGTAACTGGTCCTTTTTAAGAACCAACTGCTTGACACCTGCATTGGATACTGACAAACCGATGAAAATCATAGATAAAGGAGTCGTCAAACTACCTAAATACTGCAAGTCACTGGCTAAAAAGCTTGGTAATTTAATATGGAGGATAACAATAAGAAGGCCTAACATGAAGCCCATTAGAGGGGGGGAAAAGATTTTTTTCAGACTTGTTCTTAAATCAAATTCAGCGTCTCCTTCCCCATCACGTTGGATGAGGTAGGTCCCCAAGGTCCAGAAAAAGGTCGTATTGCACATATAATAGATAAGAACATAGGGGATACTAGCGTCGCCAAAGAGGGCTTGATTGATAGGGAGCCCCACAAAAATGGTATTCGAATTAAAAAACATGGAAATAAAGAGACCACGACGCTCCTTTTTCACTGCAAAAATTCTAGCCACCGCTGTCGCAATCCCGAGTAAAATCACCATAGAAAGTGTAGGAAAACGCAATTCCGGCAACATTTTAAGTAGGTCTGCCGCTGTGAAACGCTGTGTAATCGTATAGAGCATATAACAAGGAAGGGCAATTTGAGTGACTAGCTTAGCTATAAGACCACGTGACTTGTCGTCAAACCAGCCTTTTTCACCCATTACGAATCCCACTAAAATCATACCCAAAATGACTAGGATTCCCGATATACTCGTTAGAAAGATTTCCATGTTTTCTCCTTTTTGTTACTATTACAAATGATAGTGGATACCAGAGAAATATAATCATCATTTCTGCCTAGAAAGCTACCATTCTTATTTTAACTTCTCTCAAAAACCACTTTAGTATATCACAAAAAGAGCTTGATTTCTCAAGCCCTTTTCTTCTATTATCTATTCTGCTTTTAAGAGAGGTTCAAAGATTGATACCAGACCAAAGAAGGCGATGAAGATAAGGGTAATAGTGGCACTAGCTGGTGTTTCCCAATAATAGGAAATAAAAATACCAGAGAGCATGCCAACCAAACCAATACCAATAGCCCAGAAAATGACAGATTTAAAGGTTTGACCTATTTTCATACCAATAGCTGCTGGAAGAATCATGATGGTGGAAACCAAAAGTGATCCTGCTGCTGGAATCATCAGGGCAATTGCTATCCCTGTCACAATATTGAAGAGGAGAGACATGAGACGAACTGGCAAGCCATCCACATGAGCGGTGTCCTCGTCAAAGGTTAAAAGATACATAGGACGAATAAAGAGTAAGGTCAAGACCAGTACAATAGCCGCAATAACAAAGAGAGCACGCACCTGCTCTGGGCTAATCGTGATGATAGAACCGAAAAGATAGCTATCTAGACTCATGCTACTGCTACCTGCCTTGTTACTAAGAATAAGAGCCACTGCCAATCCCATTGACATGAGGATAGCCGTTGAAATCTCCATATAATGCTTGTAACTGACCCTGAGATATTCCAAAACCAAAGCGGCAATAACCACAACCACAAGGGTCATCCAAGTGGTTGATTGTCCCAAGAAAATCCCAACAGCCACCCCAGCTAGGGACACGTGACTCAAGGTATCGCTCATCAGACTCTGACGACGAAGAATTAAGAAGAGCCCCAAAATCGGAGAAAATATACTGATAGCAATCACGGCGAGAATAGCACGTTGCATAAAATCATAGGCTAATAATTCACTAATCATGTCTGTGCTCCTCTCCATCCTTTTCATGAACATTGAAACAACGCCAAGGCAATTTCTGATTACGAACCAGATGAATATTACGGTCTGTGTACTCTTTGACTTCCTCTGGGTCGTGGGTAATCATCAAGACCGACTTGCCATGCTTGTGAGCCGAGTGGTGCATGAGTTCATAGAAAGTATTAGCTGTCCCTGCATCCATACCCGTCGTTGGCTCATCCAAGACAAAAATATCTGGATCTGAGGCAAAAATACGAGCAATAACAGCACGTTGCTTCTGGCCACCTGAGAGACGCCCAATTTGCTTGTGACGATTTTCCCACATACCTACAGACTCAAGGGCACGTTGAACGTGCTCCAAGTCGTGCTTAGTCAAACGACGAAACCAGCCCTGACGAGGATAACGGCCAGACTTCACAAACTCGTAGACCGTGCTCGGAAAACCTGCATTAAAGCTGGCAATTTGCTGGGGAAGATAGGCCATACGAAGCTTTTTACCATCTTTATTGGTTTCAGAGATGGTTACAGTTCCCTTCTTAGGCTTGAGAATTCCGAGGGTAGCCTTGATAAGCGTTGACTTGGCAGCTCCATTTTCCCCAGTCAGGGTTACAAACTCCCCAGAATCCAAATGATAGTGAATATTGTCCAGAACGGGCTCCGCATCATACTGGAAGCTCAGTCCTTCAACTGTAATATAGCGCATCTTATTCCTCAATTTTTTCTGCTAATTCTGTCAAGAAACGTCCAATAACCTGACGCTCTTGATTATCGAACTGATCCAATACAGACCGATAAACCCCCAAGGTCTCTTGGTGGTGTTCCTCATGCTCCTGAGCTATGGGTTGAGCCTCTTTTGTCAAGACAAAGTAGGTCACGCGCCCATCATCCTTGTCTTTCTTAGCCTCCAACATACCCTCTTTGACCAAGGTTTTAACAGCCTTGGTAACAGCAGCCTGACTGACATTTAAGGTCTTTGCCAACTCCGAATTGGTCTTGCGACCCTCAGCCAAAAGCATGAGAATATGTTCCTGAGTATTAGTCAATTTGACTTGACTACGGCACTGACCAATAAGGAGCTCATGCTGATTTTCAGCCTTAAGCAAAATTTGATTAATCAATTGATTGACTTGTTCTTCTAGTTCTAGCATTGCTTTCTCCATTTACTTAACCAGTTAATTATATCGAAAACACAGAGGTTTTGCAAGGGTGGACCAAGAAAAAGATTGGTGATGAGCTATCATCAGTATCAAGGAAGAATAAGAGTAAAATAAAAACCTAACCAAGCTGGTTAAGTTTTCATCATGTATATAGATTATCGCAAAGTTGCAAAGATTTCTTCGACCTGAGCGACAGACTCGGCACGTGAGACTTCACCACGGACCTTAGCTGCTCCTGCTGTTCCACGAAGATAGTGTGGTGCCAGACCACGGAATTCACGAACAGCAATCTTTTCACCTTTAAGGTCTACCAAACGTTTGAGATGGTCTTCAGCGATGTCCAATTTCTTATCAAATGGAAGTTCTGGCAACTCCTCTCCTGTTTCGAAGAAGTGGTTGATTTGCGTGAAAATGTAAGGATTATTCATGGCTGCACGACCAACCATAACGGCATCTACACCAAGTTCTTCAATCATAAGTTTAGCGTCTTGAACGCTACGAACATCGCCATTTCCAATAAATGGAATCTTAGTGATAGCCTTAGCAACACGAGCCAGAGTCTCATGATCACAGTGACCTGTGTACATCTGCTCACGGGTACGACCATGCATGGCAAGGGCAGAAACACCTGCAGACTCAGCTGCAAGAGCATTTTCCACAGCCAAATCACTGTCTGACCAACCTGTACGCATCTTAACGGTCAGAGGAATATCAAGTACTGACGTTACTTCCTTGACAATGTGGTAAATCTTATCTGGATCTTTGAGCCACTTGGCACCAGCTTCATTTTTGACGACCTTATTGACCGGACAACCCATGTTGATATCAACGATATCAGCCTTGGTATTGGTCTGGATAAAGTCAGCCGCACGCTTCAAGCCCTCAGCATCACCACCGAAAAGCTGGATAGACATTGGATGTTCATTCTCATCGATGTGAAGCATGTGGAGGGTCTTCTCATTATTGTAGAGGAGACCTTTTTCAGAGATCATCTCCATAACCACAAGACCAGCACCAAATTCCTTAGCAATGGTACGGAAGGCCGAGTTGGTCACGCCTGCCATAGGAGCTAATACTGTACGATGAGGAATCTCTACGTTTCCAATCATGAAGGACGAATTAAGTTTAGTCATTGATGAGTTCCTCCAAGTCAGCTTCTGAAAATTCATACTTGGTTTGGCAGAATTGGCAGACGATTTCAGCCCCATGGTCCTCGTCTTTCATGGCTTGAAGTTCATCCTTACCAAGTGTCAAGAGGGCATTTTCAAAACGTTCACGTGAGCAATCACACTCAAAACTAAGCTCATCTTCAGACAAACGTTTGAAAGGTTCATCCCCATAAATGGCATTCAAGAGAGCTTCGATATGGTCATCAGACTCCAAAAGCGTTGAAATAGCTGGCATCTCTTGGATGCGTTTTTCGTAACGAGCGATTTCTTCCTCGGTGGCTCCTGGCAAGACCTGAAGCATGAAGCCACCAGCAACCTTGACCTTGTCCTCTTCATCAAGAAGCACATTAAGACCAACAGCAGATGGTGTTTGCTCAGACTCTGTCAAATAATAGGCAAAATCTTCACCAATTTCACCAGAAATAAGTGGTGTTGACGACGTGTAAGGATTACCAGTTCCATAATCGATGATTGAAACAAACTGCCCTTGTCCCATGAAAGGACCCACCAAGACTTCACCGGTCGCTGTTTTCTTGATGTCTACACCAGGGTTTTGGATGTAGCCCTTAACATGCCCCTGGGTATCGGCTACAGAGATGATATGTCCAAAAGAGCTGTTTCCGATAACCTTTACCGTAATCTTGCTATCACCTTTTTGGTTAGCAGCCAGGATTTGATTGGCAATAAGGGTACGCCCCAAAGCGACTGTTGATGATGATAATGTATTGTGTTTTTCTTGTGCGGTTCTAACTGTTTCTGTGCTATCAAGAACATAAGCACGGAAAGAACCTGATTCTGAAATTGTTTTAATTAATTTATCCATAGTGATTCTATTATAACACAAAAAAGAGGGTGGAAAAATCGTAAACGCTCGGCGTTTCTCCTCCACACTCTCTATCAAACTACCATGAAAATTCGGACAGCTTTTCCCTCAAACTTGCTATTTTCCTCTCGTCAAAATGGTGTTTCTGCCTTATTACAGGTGGCAAATTCTCCAAATACTCCATATAGACGCTGACAAGGAGATTATAGTCATTAGTCGTCAAACGCTTGAGTTGACTATGAATGAAGGTAGTTGCCTGATCATACTGTTCATGGATTAACAAGTCGTCAATGTAGTCATTTCCATCAATAGTGTGACCTTGCTCGTCCTCCACCTGACCTAAATCAATATCCAGAGTCTCAAATTTAAAAGCCTTACTGACCACATTAGCTGTCCCACGAATCTGATTGAGTAGCCAGTCACTGTTATATACTCCCATATTAGCCCCCTCCATTTCTTGCTATTCAAATCTATTATATCTTTTTAAATATCAGTTGTAAACGCTTTCCGATCATTACAATTACTCCCTTCCTAACATTAATCTAGAGCTCATTTTTCAAGCAAAATAAAAAGGACCATCTGGTCCCTTTAGATTATCAGAGTTCTTACCCAACTGATCCTTCCATTTCATAACTAATCAAGCGGTTAAGCTCAACAGCATATTCCATTGGAAGTTCTTTGGTAAATGGTTCCACAAATCCCATGACAATCATCTCTGTTGCTTCTTGTTCTGAAAGTCCACGGCTCATGAGGTAGTAGAGTTGCTCTTCAGAAATCTTAGAAACCTTAGCTTCGTGTTCAAGAGCAACTTGTGAGTTATGGATTTCGTTGAATGGGATAGTATCTGATTTAGACAAATCATCCATCAAGATGGTGTCACATTCGATGTGAGATACCGATTTCTTAGAATCCTTGTTGAAAGTGACTTGTCCACGGTAGTCAACCTTACCACCATTACGGGCGATTGATTTAGAGACAATAGATGATGATGTATGCGGTGCATTGTGAATCATCTTAGCCCCTGTATCTTGGTGTTGACCCGCATTGGCGAAGGCGATTGAAAGCATGGTACCACGCGCACCTTCTCCATCAAGGTAAACAGATGGATACTTCATAGTTACTTCGGCTCCAAGGTTACCATCAATCCACTCAACAGTCGCATTTTTCTTAGCCGTAGCACGTTTAGTTACCAAGTTGTAGACGCTATCTGACCAGTTTTGGATAGTTGAGTAGCGCATGTAGGCACCATCAAGTGCAAAGATTTCAACGATAGCCGCATGAAGGCTGGCAGTTGTGTAAGTTGGCGCTGTACATCCTTCAACATAGTGAACGCTGGCACCTTCATCAACGATGATAAGAGTGCGTTCAAACTGAGCAGTTGCTTCGTTATTGATACGGAAGTAGGTTTGAAGCGGAATATCCACCTTAACGCCTTTAGGTACATAGATAAAGGTACCACCTGACCAGAAGGCTGAGTTAAGGGCTGCAAATTTATTATCTGTTGGCGGAACCAGTTTTGAGAAGTACTTCTTGAAGAGTTCTGGATGCTCTTTAAGAGCTGAATCCGTATCTGTAAAGATAATCCCCAACTTGTCGTACTCTTCTTTCATATTGTGGTAAACCACTTCTGATTCATACTGAGCTGAGGCTCCAGCAAGATAAGCACGCTCTGCTTCTGGGATACCAATACGTTCAAAAGTTTCCTTGATTTTCTCAGGAACATCTTCCCAGTCACGAGCAGGTTTGTCTGATGCCTTTTGGAAATAAGTCAGGTCATCAAAGTTAATACCAGAAAGGTCTGGTCCCCACTCTTGCATAGCCATTTTGTTAAAGGTTTCTAATGATTTCAAGCGGAATTCAAGCATCCACTCAGGCTCCCCTTTTTCAGCAGACATGGCACGGACCACGTCTTCACTGATTCCTTTTCCGGTTGAAAAGACTGGTGTCACATCATCATGGAAACCGTATTTATATTCCCCAAGATCAATGGGTTTTGGTTCTACTTTTTCATTTGTTTCAGTCATAGTATTTTCCTTTATTAAAGGTTTGATTATTTTTCTTTATTTAAGACTTGAGCAAGGAGGATAATTGCTCCATTGCTTCCTAGAGCTCACTTCTCTCTATAGCCTTTTTAAGGGCATTCCAAGAGAGCGTTGCACATTTGATACGTTGTGGAAATTTAGAAACCCCCGCCAAGAGCTTGGCCTCACCTAGTTTATCTTCATCTTTATGATTTCCTTGAATCATAAGAGAGAAAATCTCCGCTAGTTCCAAAGCCTCTGCCTTGGTTTTACCGATAACCGCATCCGTCATCATACTTGATGACGCTGTAGAAATGGTACAACCATCTCCAGCAAAGGCAATGTCTTCAATCACGTCACCATCAAATTTTACTGACAGATTGATAACATCTCCACAAGTCGGATTATTCAGTTGAAGTTGCTCCACATCAGGTAGAACACCATGATGGTGAGGGCTCTTAGAGTGATCGGCCACAACAGCCATATATAAACTATCTAGTCTAGAGAGTGCCATTGAAAAACTCCTTCGTCGCAAGAATTGCCTCTACAAGCTTGTCACAATCCTCTTTAGTATTGTAAATATAGAAGCTTGCTCGGGCAGCTGATGAGATACCTAAATGATTGATTAAAGGCTGAGCACAGTGGTGACCTGCACGCACTGCTACTCCTTCATAGTCAAGGGCAGTCGCCACATCATGAGGATGAAGCCCATCAATGTTAAAGGCAATAACACCTGCGTGCTGGCTAGGATTCTCTGGACCGTAGACCGTCAATCCCTCAATCTCATGAAGTTTAGGCAAAACATAGTCTACTAACTCCTGCTCGTAAGCATGAACATTTTCCATACCTAAAGCAGAGAGGTAGTCCACAGCAGCACCAAGAGCAATAGCCCCCGCAATGTTAGGTGTACCAGCCTCAAATTTCCAGGGCAATTCCTTCCAAGTGGCTTCCTGTTCATAAACGAAATCAATCATTTCACCACCAAATTCAATAGGATTCATCCGGTTAAGAATCTCTTCCTTGCCGTAAAGAACCCCAATCCCTGTTGGACCTAACATCTTATGTCCAGAAAGGGTGAAGAAATCACAATCCAAATCCTGAACATCAGTAGCCATGTGGGGCGCCGATTGGGCACCGTCCACCACCATATAGGCACCAACTTGGTGGGCAAGCTTGGCAATTTCTTTGACAGGATTGATGCAGCCTAAAACGTTAGAAACCTGAGCTAGACTGACAAATTTTGTCTTTTCAGTAATCTTGTTGGCCAAATCTTCCATATCCAATTGGCCATCTTTCAAGTAGGCGTAAACAAGTTTAGCCCCCGTCTTCTTACAAGCTTCCTGCCAAGGAATGATATTCGAGTGGTGTTCCATAATTGAAATAACCACCTCATCTCCTGGCTCAAGAACCTGCTCTGCAAAACGACCAACCCAGTTAAGACCAGTTGTCGTTCCACGTGTAAAGAGGACCTCTTTGGTTGATTTAGCATTGATAAACTGACGAAGCTTTTCACGACTAGCTTCGTAAGTAGCTGTTGCACGCTCAGCCAAGGTATGCACACCACGGTGAACATTGGCATTGTCCTCATGATAGTAAGCCATGAGAGCGTCCAAAACGACTTGAGGCTTCTGGGTCGTTGCTGCATTATCCAAGTATACCAAAGGTTCATCATTAACTACCTGATCTAAAATGGCAAAATCTTGTCGAATCTTATAGGCATCTAAAGCTGACATCTTATCTCCCTATCTAGATATATTATAGGTTAGACTATCTGCGTCGATAGTTCCTAACGTTTGTTTAGTTTTGTATCAGTTACAGAAATCATTTCATCGCGTACTTCTTTAACTGGAATTTCGGTAATAACCGCTCCCAAGAAACCGCGAATAACCAAACGTTCTGCAGTGTCTTGATCAAGTCCACGACTCATGAGGTAATACATATCCTCTGGATCCACCTGACCGATTGAAGCAGCATGCCCTGCCGTAACTTCGTTTTCGTCAATCAAGAGGATTGGGTTCGCATCTGAACGTGCCTTGTCAGAAAGCATTAGAACACGGCTTTCTTGTTGTGCATCGGCACCCTTAGCACCTTTGACAATGTGACCAATACCATTGAAAGTCAAGGTCCCACGTTCCAAAATAACACCATGTTGTAGGATATGTCCCACAGAGTTGTTCCCATAGTTAGTTACACGAGTATCAATCCCTTGAACCTGACGCCCTGATGAAAGACCAATAACTTTAAGGTTGGCATGACTTCCATTACCAATCAAGTCACTATCAAAGTCAGCAATAACATTGCCCTCGTTCATGATACCAAGAGCCCAGTCAATGCTGGCATCACGACCGATACGACCACGACGACTAATATAAGTTGTAACGTTTTCGCCCAAACGGTCAATAGCAGCAAACTTAACTTGTGCACCATCTTGAGCAATGACTTCAACTGAAATGTTGGCACTAGCTTTTTCAGTCGCTTCACCTAGCGTTTCAAAGCGCTCAAGGTAAGTCAATTTACTGTTTTTACCAGCCACGATCAAAACGTGTTTGTTAAATGGAACATTTGAAGTTCCATCTTGGTAAAAATAGCTTTCAACTGGCAAGTCAATTTCAACATTATCTGGTACGTAAAGGACCGCTGCACTATTGAAATAGGCATAGTTATAAGCTGCCAATTTGTCCTCATCATAGGCTACAGCCTTACCAAAGAAGGCTTCAACGACTTCTGGGATTTCCTCAAGAGCAGTCGTCAGGTCTGTGAAGACCACACCTTGACTAATCAAGTCAGCTGGCAATTGTTCAAGGACAGTATTTGTTCCTACTTGGACCAATTTAGGGTTGTTTCCAAGCGCTGTAAAATCAGGTACATTTGCTGATAGTTCATTTTCAGTAATCGTTCCATCACCTAGATTCCAACGGTGGAATTTTACACGCTCAATTTTTGGAAGAGCCAAACTCTCAAGCTTATCAAAGGCTGCTTGACGAAGGTCTTGCAACCAAAGTGGCTCTGCTTTTGCTTGTGAAAAAGCGACAATAGATTCTTTTGACATAGGTTACTCCTTTTCTAGTTATTTCGAGTAACAGACTTACGCTTCTTCGTGGTACTCGTAACCGAGCTCTTCAGCGATTTTCGCATAACCTTCTTGCTCAAGACGAGCAGCCAATTCAGGACCACCTGAAAGAACCACTTTACCTTCCATCATCACGTGTACGACATCTGGAGTGATGTAGTTCAAGAGACGTTGGTAGTGAGTGATAATCATGGCACCAAAGCCTTCGCCACGCATAGCGTTAACCCCTTTTGAAACCACTTTAAGGGCATCGATATCAAGACCTGAGTCAATCTCATCGAGAAGAGCAAACTTAGGTTCCAACATGAGCAATTGAAGAATTTCGTTACGTTTTTTCTCACCACCTGAGAAACCTTCGTTAAGGTAACGCTCAGCCATTTCTTCACGCATACCAAGCAATTCCATCTTTTCATCCAATTTAGTGATGAAATCAAGAACAGAAATCTTTTCGTCATCTTCTTTACCAGCGTTCATAGCCGCACGGATGAACTCAGCATTTGTGATTCCTGGGATTTCCGCTGGGTATTGCATAGCAAGGAAAAGACCTAGACGTGCACGTTCGTCAACTTCCAAGTCAAGGATACTTTCACCATCAAAAAGGATGTCCCCTTCTGTGATTTCATAGTTTGGATTACCCATGATAGCAGCTGAAAGGGTAGATTTACCAGTTCCGTTAGGACCCATGATAGCAGCAATCTCACCAGTTTTAAGAGTCAAATTAAGACCCTTCAAGATTTCTTTATCTTCAACAGAAACATGAAGATTTTTGATTTCAAGTACAGACATTGTATACTCCTTTTTCATATATACAGCGAGCAGTCGCTCGCTAATTTGCATTATTTTTTTGAAAATAGTCTTGCTATTTTCTGGAAAACAAAAAGAGAACTTCCATTTTCCTTAATTAGAATCATTATAACAAAAAAGCCATTACTTGGCTTTTCAAATGTTTAATTTTTTCGCCCTTGCTTCCATTTTAACAGGGTTGCTTGACGATAATCACTATTTCCGATAAATTTCAGGAGGTTAAAGAGAGGTGTTCGACCAACGCCCCAAATCTCAAGCCCTTCAATCAGAATTTCCATTCCCAGAAGTAAACTCAAGAGCAAGAGAATACCACCAAGACGGCTAGAAACATTTAACAAGAGGGCAATCAATGAAAAGAGGATAGCGATGGCATAGACCACTAGAACCGCTCCACGATGAGTAAAGCCCATAGCTAGGAGACGATGATGCAAATGCATCTTGTCAGCTTCCATAGCTGGGCGCCCTGACAACTTACGGCGGACAATAGCCACCACTGTGTCAACAATAGGCACTCCAAGGATAATAACAGGTGACAAAATAGCCACCGCTGTCGCATTTTTCAACCCTTGCAATGACAAGACACCAATCATAAAGCCAATAAAGAGCGCCCCTGTATCACCTAGATAGATAATCGCTGGATGATAATTGTAAGGGAAAAATCCCACAATGGCAGCCACCAAGACAAAGATGGTCATGGTTAAGAAAATATCAGTGTCATAGAGGAAGAAATAAGAAATCACCCCCATAGTCATAAGGGAAATGATAGAAACTCCTCCAACTAAGCCATCCAAACCATCAATCAGATTAATGGCATTGGTGATGGCCGCAATCCATAACACCGTTAAAATCAAGGTCAAGACCGGCCCAAAATGAATCATGGGACCACCAAATGGAATCTTAAAGCTATCAAATCGGAAGTCTGTAAAAGCCCAAACGATGACAGCTCCAATGACAATACCAAGCATCTTAGGTAGAGGCTTTAATTCCAAGATATCATCAATGAAGCCAGTCAGAGCTACGACAGATCCTCCTACAACAACCGGCAAGATGTACCTGATGTAGGAAACATGCCAGATATCCTTATGAATAATCATAGGCATAAAGACCAAGGTCGCTAGTACAAAGGCCAACAAAATAGCTAGACCACCAGCACTAGGCATTGGCTTTTTATTGATACGTCTTGCATTGGGATTGTCAACAGCTCCGACACGTAAGGCCAAAGAGCGTACCAAAGGAGTCGCCACAATGGCGATCAAAAAGGTCCCAATCAAAACGAATATATAGTTAATGGTCCAAGGCATGTCTTAGCTCCATTTCGTTGCTTGTAGTACCGGTAAGGCGTCCTCTTCCATCAAAATTGTTGCATGCTCTTGCAGGTAGGCACGTGTTCGGTCTGCCACATTCGCATATTCAAGAAAACGCGCATACATATTGTTCGCGTAATAATCAGGCTCATCAGCCAAGTAAAGAAGGATTGTCATATAGTAGACATCCCCAAGTTTATAAAGCTCAGAACCTTCAACAGGTACATCCTTCAAGCCTTGTGTAAAGGTCACTACTTGATCAAAGTCAGAGAAAGCCAAGACATAGTGGGTATAGTCTTCACGAATATTTTCTTCAGCCACTTCCTTGGTAGGCTCTGTCATAGCCTTATCAACTTCTTCCAAGGTCTTCTCAAGTTCTTCGAGCTTATGGTGTGCTTCGATATCCCCCTTGTCCATAAAGTTACCTTCAAGAGCCTTGAGGAACTCTTCTGGAGAAAGCCCTGAGTAGTCGTCCATATCTGACAAATCGTTGAAATCAAGGTCTTCCTTAAGATCTGATTTAGTCACAAAGACATCCACACGGTCCTTGCGTGGCGTGACACGGAAGCTCAGCATCCCGCTATTTTTAAAGTTATCAGGCAAGTCCAACTCATCCATGACAGTGTAGAAAAATTCCTCTGTTTTTTCCTGGGGAATCAAGAAATCTTTCAATTCCATACCATGTTCTTCAAGATCTTCCATGGTAATCATGATTTTTAGAGTTGTCTCGCTTATTTGTTTCATTTCCATATGTAAAAAACCTCGCACGAGTAGTTATTTCATTATACTAGAAAAGCCAAGAGATAGCAATTTCTGAGCAAGTTTGCGTCTTATTTAGGATAGGGTTTCTAAAAACTTCTCAATGCTAACAAAACCTTGTATTTCCTCATTAATACCTGTCATCTCCCCCAGAAAGTTGTATAATAAAAGTGAATCTATACGTGGAGGTGATGACCATGACTGCCTACAAAAAAGGGTGGCTACGAGCTAGCATTGCTGGGGGAATAACGAGTTTATTGACGCTCCTTCTCTACTTGTCGGGGCAACCTCATCAAGTAAACAAATCTACCTTTCTTACGGGGCTAATTGTCGCCATCATACTAGCAACTGCTCCCATTTACGACGATAACCGTTTATCGCTCAAACAGCAATCACTGCTCCACTTCTCTATCATGTGTGTTACCATCCTTCCAATCCTCTGTTTGTCCGGATGGTATCCCTTGCATAATGTCGTGGACTTCTTGAAAATCCTAGCTAGCTTCTTAACTTGCGGACTGGTCCTATGGTTGCTGGCTTATCTCATCTTTGGAAAACTTATCCACAAATGACTTCAAAACCAGATAAAAAGGACTCCAATTGAAGTCCTTTTCAGTTTACTTAAAAGTAATTATCCAAAAATAAGTTTAACAGCTCCATAGAGAAGCACAATAATACCAAGTACGATACGGTATTTTCCGAAAACTGTAAAATCATGTTTCTTAATGTAATTCATCAAGAAGCGAATCACGAACAAGCTGACAACAAAGGCTGTCACACTAGCTACCAAGAGAATAGCCACTTGTCCACCTGTCAAAGTATTTCCGTCAATGAAGTACTTAACTGCCTTAAGACCACTGTAACCAAACATGGTTGGAATACCAAGGAAGAAAGTGAAGTCAGCAGCTACGCTACGACTAGTACCAACGATGATACCCCCAAGAATAGTAGCACCTGAACGGCTTGTCCCTGGAATGATACTCAAGACTTGGAAAAGACCAATATAGAAAGCTGTCTTGTAAGACATACGTGCCAAATCCGTTACCTTAGGCTCTACACGTCGATTGCGGTCCTCAATCCAAATAAAGGCAATCCCGTAGACCACCAACATGATAGCTACTACAAAGAAATTACTGAGATGAGCCTCCATCCAGTCATCTAAAAGAAGCCCAAAGAAGGCTGAAGGAATACAAGCAATGACCACCTTAAGCCAAAGTTGCCAAGTCAACTGCACTTCACGTGCTGTCTTACCAGGTTGGAAGGGATTCAAGCGTTTAAAGTAGATGACCATAACCGCAAGAATAGCACCAAGTTGGATTACGATATTAAACATATCAATGAAATCTTTACTCTGTCTCAAGTTCAAGAATTCATTAACCAAAATCAAGTGACCTGTAGATGAAATAGGTAGCCACTCTGTGATTCCTTCGACAATCCCAAGAAAGACTGCTTTTAGTAATTCAATAATAAATTGTGCCGTTTGCATAATTATCTCCGTTTTAAAATGCTAGCCCCATCACACCAAAAATGATCAGGGCTCCAAATTGTCCTTCCCATTATATCAAATTACAACTTGTATTTGAAGACAATCTTGATATAGAGATTGTTTTTCTAATCCCAGCTTATTGTCATTAGTCCTAATTTCCTGTAAAATAGTAAGGTATGACATTTTTATAGGAGACATTGTTTCAATGAAAAAAATTATTATAGCCTGCTTTGCAGCGCTCCTCCTCGTTTTTGGTGGGGTATCAAGCGCTCAAGCAGACGAGTATCTCCGTGTTGGTATGGAGGCTGCCTATGCACCTTTCAACTGGACACAGGACGATGACTCAAACGGAGCCGTTCCAATCGAAGGTACTAAACAGTATGCCAACGGTTATGACGTGCAAATCGCTAAAAAAATTGCTCAAGCCCAAGGTAAGAAACCCTTGGTCGTCAAAACAGCTTGGACAGGTTTGATTCCTGCCCTCACTTCTGGCAAGATCGATATGATTATCGCAGGTATGAGTCCAACAGCTGAACGTCGTCAAGAAATTGACTTTTCAGATACCTACTACCGAAGCGAACCTGTTATGGTTGTTAGCTCTGATGGTGATTATGCCAAGGCTAAGAGTCTCAAGGACTTCAAGGATGCTAAAATCACGGCTCAACAAGGGGTTTATCTCTATAATTTGATTGACCAAATCCCAGACGTCAGCAAACAAACAGCTATGGGAGATTTCGGTGCTATGCGCCAAGCCCTTGCATCTGGTATCATCGATGGTTATGTTTCAGAGCGTCCTGAAGCCAAAACTGCCGAAGAAGCTAGCTCAAAATATAAGATGATTACGCTTAAAGATGGTGGTTTCCAGGTTTCAGACGATGACGTGTCCTTGGCCGTCGGTCTTCGTAAAGGAGACAGCCAGCAAATGGAACAAGTCAATAAGGTCCTTGCTGGAATCAGCCAAGAGGAACGTGTCAAACTGATGGATCACATCATTGCCATCCAACCTGCAGATAAGACTGATGAGGCTAAAAAAGGAAACTTCTTTAGTCAGATGAGCGCTATCATCGCTAAGAACTGGCCACAATTCTTACGTGGTACAGGAATTACCCTTCTTATCTCAATTATTGGTACAGTTGTGGGTACTTTCATCGGTCTTATGATTGGTGTTTACCGCACAGCTCCTAAAGCTGCTAATAAATTTGTAGCCTTGCTCCAAAAACTCTTCGGTTGGGTTCTTAATGTCTATATCGAAGTTTTCCGTGGTACGCCAATGATTGTACAATCTATGGTTATCTACTACGGTACTGCCCAGGCCTTTGGTATCAACATTGACCGTACCCTAGCAGCTGTCTTCATCGTTTCTATCAACACCGGAGCCTACATGAGTGAAATCGTTCGTGGTGGTATCTTCGCTGTAGATAAAGGACAATTTGAAGCTGCAACTGCTCTTGGATTTACCCATGGTCAAACCATGCGTAAGATTGTTCTTCCACAGGTTATCCGTAACATCTTGCCAGCTACTGGTAATGAGTTCGTTATCAATATCAAGGATACCTCTGTTTTGAACGTTATCTCTGTTGTGGAACTTTACTTCGCAGGTAACACTGTTGCAAGCCAAACTTATCAATACTTCCAAACATTCTTTGTTATCGCAGCAATCTACTTTGTCCTCACCTTCACAGTGACACGCATCTTGCGTTATGTAGAACGCCGTTTGGATCAAGATACTTACACACAAGGAGGGGTTCACTAATGACTGAGACGATTTTAGAAATTAAAAACCTCAAAAAATCATACGGAAAAAATGAAGTCCTCAAAGATATCTCCCTCAGCGTCAAAAAGGGTGAGGTTATCTCAATTATTGGTTCTTCAGGTTCAGGGAAATCAACCTTCCTTCGCTCTATTAACCTACTCGAGTCACCTTCAGGTGGTGAAATCCTCTATCATGGAGACAATGTCCTTGAAAAAGGTTACGACCTCACTACCTATCGTGAAAGACTCGGTATGGTTTTCCAATCTTTCAACCTCTTTGAAAACCTTAATGTTTTGGAAAATGCTATCGTAGCTCAAACAACCGTTCTCAAACGTGACCGTAAAGAAGCTGAAAGCATCGCCAAAGCTAACTTGGAGAAAGTTGGTATGGGGGAACAATACTGGAAAGCTAAACCAAAACAACTCTCAGGGGGGCAAAAACAACGTGTGGCCATTGCCCGTGCCCTCTCTGTTGATCCAGAAGCCATCCTCTTTGACGAGCCAACTTCAGCCCTTGACCCAGAAATGGTAGGGGAAGTACTCAAGACTATGCAGGAGCTATCTGAAACTGGTTTGACCATGATTATCGTTACCCATGAAATGGAGTTCGCACGTGACGTTTCAGACCGTGTCATCTTCATGGAACAAGGTGTCATCGCTGAAGAAGGTAGTCCTGAACAGCTCTTCGAACACCCAACTCACGAACGTACCAAGATTTTCTTGCAACGTTTCCTCAAATAAGATTTAATCGACATCGTCACCAGCTTGGTGGCGATTTTTTAATGACTTTTTAAGTTATTATGGTTATACTGGGAGAAACATAGAAAATCACAAATTCTTTTTATTTGTGAAATAGCTTCAGTTTTCTAACTTTAAATCAATCTGATACCTCTATTTGAACTGAAAAATGGAGTGTCCTTCGCTTAAAGCGACAGCCTAACCCCCCAAAAAAGAGTCCCTCTCGCATCATGCGACGACCTAAACTGAAAAAAGGAACGTCCCTCGCTGTCAGCGACAGGAACTAGCCACTCCTTTACAAAGGACTAGCTTTTGATTTTCTACACCATAACAAGCTGAACTCACAGCGCCACACCACGATAAGGAGGTCTAAAACCATGACAGTATCACCAAAAAGAAGTCTACTCAACATCCTTTTCATCAACTTCTCCTTTATCCTTTCAAAGTGGTTTTACGATAGCTTTCTTGCCACTTATACACATTACATCTCATCTTGCGGCATGACCTTTGCCCTGGCTTTGAATGCCATTATCACTATCCTACTGACCTACTTCACTTTTATCCTCTTTCATCTGGCCTACACTAGGCAGATTACTAGCAAGACCCTCATGGTCTCCTACTTCCTCTACGGCTTGCTTTTGCTCTATGTTCTCTTCTTCAAAAACATCGGGGTACAGGGTTATTCTTTAAATCCCCTATCTTTCATTGGCGAGATAAAAAGCGGTAGCCGCTTTGTCCCTGTGATGAACCTGCTTATGTTCATCCCCCTCGGCTGCCTCTTTGTCCCAAGCAAGGAAAATCTCTTCCTATCATTTCTGGTCTTGCTCCTTGTTGAAAGCTGCCAATACGTCTTCCACCTTGGCGTCTTCGATTTAGGCGACATCACCCTCAACCTAGCAAGCATCCTCATCGGAAGCCTCTTGCACCATTTCTTTTTTGAAAAATGGCTGCGCAAGCATCTTGTCACCGATACAAATCATTTTTTGATGTGAAATTAGCCCCAGTCAACCTTCAAAAGCGCAAGCAATTTTTACAGCAATATCACTAAAACCAAAGAGAGGAAATCATAGCGACTTCCTCTTTATTTTGTCTAAAATTTATCAATAATCTTTTCAGAAAAAGCTGACGTTGATAAGCCTTCTTGCCCTGTTAGTTGGGCGAAATCGGCGGTCACCTGACCAGCCTTTAAGGTTTCCTCTACAGCTCTTATGATGAGAGCGCCAGCCTCTTTCCAGCCCAAGTAATCTAGCATCATAACAGCTGACAAGAGAAGGGAGCAAGGATTGGCCTTATTTTGCCCTGCGATATCTGGCGCCGTGCCGTGCGTCGCTTCGAAGATGGCGTGACCTGTTGTGTAATTGATATTAGCGCCTGGTGAAATACCGATTCCTCCCACCTGAGCAGCAACCGCATCGCTAGCATAGTCACCGTTGAGATTGGTCAGAGCCACCACTTGAAATTTATCAGGATTGAGCAAAATCTGTTGTAAGAAATTATCGGCGATAATGTCGTTGATGACTAGACGACCATCAGCAAGTTCTGTCGCGAACTCACGTTCAGCCAATTCGTAGCCCCGCTTGCGAAAACCACCTTCGGTGAACTTCTGAATGTTGCCCTTATGAACCAGCGTAACCGTCGTCAATTTGTTCTCTAGCGCATACTGAATAGCAGAGCGAATAAGGCGTTCAGACCCTTCTTGCGAAATCGGCTTAATCCCGATTGCAGAACTTTCTGGAAAACGGATTTTTGAAACACTCATCTCATTTTGAAGGAAATCAATGACCTTAGCCACTTCAGCCGTTCCTTTTTCCCACTCAATACCAGCATAAATATCCTCGGTATTTTCTCGAAAGATAGTGACGCTGGTCTTTTCAGGCTCTTTCAGAGGACTTGGAACTCCGTCAAAATAGCGGATAGGACGGACGCAGGCAAACAAGTCTAATTCCTGACGAAGGGCGACATTGAGCGAACGCATGCCTTGACCAACAGGCGTTCCTAGGGGACCCTTGATAGCGACCAAATCCTCTTTGATGGTTTCTAGGGTTTTAGCCGGCAAAGATTGTCCGGTCAAGGCGACAGCTTTTTCACCCGCCAAAACCTCCTGCCAAGCAATAGAACGCTCATCAGCGTAAGCCTTTGCCACCGCCCTATCCACAATCTTTTGAACATTTTTCCAAATATCCTGACCGACACCATCGCCTTCAATATAAGAAATGATTGGGTGATTGGGAACCTGTAAAAGTCCTTCTTTCATGAAAATCTTATCTGCCATACTTACCTCCGATTGATAGGAATATAAACCAAATCTGACTGACCTGTGTAATATGAACGTGGACGAATGAGCTTGTTATTTTTCTTTTGCTCCTGCACATGGGCAATCCAACCCGCCATCCGACTCATAGCAAAAATCAAGGTGAAAATATCACTGTCGATTCCTAGAGCATGGTAAACCGTCGCTGAATAAAAATCGACGTTGGGAATGAGCCCTTTCTCGTGACGGATGAAATCTTCCACCTCTTGGGACAGATTGTAGAACTCTTCGTCATCCGTTCCCTGTGTCAGCGCAAGCGCCATTTCCTTCAAGTACTTCTCACGAGGGTCTGCCGTCTTATAAACACGGTGGCCGAAGCCCATGATTTTTTCTTTAGAATCTAATTTTTGGCGCAGATAGCCTTCGGTATTGCCCGATTCACGAATATCCATGAGCATATCAAAGACACGCTCGTTAGCACCGCCATGAAGAGGTCCCTTGAGGGTGCCGATTGCCGTCGTCACGCAAGAATAAATATCGGTCAGAGTTGATGCTGTTACACGCGCCGCAAAGGTTGAAGCATTGAGCTCGTGGTCCGCATGAAGAATCAAGGCCTTATTGAAGGCACGAACTTCCAATTCTGTCGGTTCTTGACCTTTCAGCATATAGAGAAAATTAGCTGCAAAATTCAAATCCTCGCGTGGTTCGATAGGAGTCAGCCCCTGACGCAATCTAGCAAAAGCTGCGATAATCGTCGGAACCTTGGCCATAATCTGAATGGATTGGTCGTAGGTCGCTTCTAAGGAATTCTCCTCAGCGTGAATATTATAAACACCCAGCAGCGAAACAGTTGACCGCAACACACTCATGGGATGCAAATGCTTGCGCGACTGAATGAGAATACACTGCTCAACCGCATCCGAAATCTTGTACTCTTGTCGCAAGCGTTCCACAAAATGATTGAGTTCAATCTGCGTTGGCAGATGCAAGTTCCACAAGAGGTAAATGATTTCTTCAAAGGATGCGTTGTTGTCCATAAATTCAGAAATGTTATAGCCTGCGTAAGACAGGACATCATTTTCGATAGCGCTGATACGCGTGTCGCAGGCAATGGTGTCCTTCAAGCCCATACTCACTGTCATACTAATTCCCCCATTTTCTTCCTAACCACCATCGGTAAAATGCCACCGTAACGATAGTAGCGAATGTCCGCGTCAGCATCAAAACGCACCTTGGCTTGAAACTCTTTGACGCCCGCATCAGAAATAGCTCTTACTGTAACCACTTGACCAACTTGAACATCATCTGCCAAGTCAATATCAAAGCGTTCATAGCCCGTCAAACCGAGACTGTCAGCACTCTCTCCTTCCAAAAATTGTAAAGGAAGGATGCCCATCATGACAAGATTTGAGCGATGAATACGTTCAAACGATTCTGCTAAAACAGCTCTTACGCCAAGTAGACTAGCACCTTTAGCCGCCCAGTCACGACTTGACCCCATACCGTAGTCCTTACCAGCAATGACTAGACTTCCGATTCCTTCTTCCTTGTAAGTCATGGCAACATCGTAAATTGGCTTAATTTCATCCTTATACATAGTCCAACCGCCAATTTTCCCGTCAGCCAATGCATTCTTGATGCGGATGTTAGCAAATGTCCCACGCATCATCACCTCATGATTTCCACGACGGCTACCGTAAGAATTAAATTCTTGATAGTCAACACCGTGTTTCATGAGGTATTTAGCTGCTGGGCTGTTGCGAGCAATATTCCCTGCTGGTGAAATATGGTCTGTGGTGACCGTATCGCCAAATTTTGCCAGCACAGCTAGATTTTTCAATGGTGAAATGGTCAAATCTTCCTTCATGTTATCAAAATAAGGTGGATTTTGGATATAAGTTGACGCTTGATTCCAATCATAATTGTGACCTGTACTGGTCTCAATAGCATTCCAAGCTTGGCTATCTGTAAAGACTTGCTTGTATTCTTCCGCAAACAAATCACGTGTGACATACTTGTCCACATAAGCTGCCACCTCATCTTGATGTGGCATGATATCGTCTAGATAAACCGCTCTGCCATTGTCATCAAAACCAAGAGGTTCTGTGGTCAAATCGATATTGGTCGTACCAGCCAAAGCATAAGCCACCACAAGCGGTGGGCTAGCTAGGAAATTAGCCTTGACCAAAGGATTGATGCGCCCCTCGAAGTTACGGTTTCCTGACAAGACACCAGACACCAGCAAATCCTCTGACTTAATAGCTTCTGCCACCTCAGGCAAGAGGTCACCAGAATTCCCGATGCAGGTCGTACAGCCGTAGCCGACCAAATTAAAGCCAAGTTTGTTCAAATAATCCTGAAGACCAGAATTTCTGAGGTAGCCAGTCACGACTTTTGACCCGGGCGCCAGCGATGTTTTTACCGTCTTAGGAACTGTCAAACCACGTTCGACGGCTTTTTTGGCCAATAGCCCAGCTGACATGAGGACATAGGGATTGGACGTGTTGGTACAAGAGGTGATAGCCGCAATAGCTACATGCCCTGTTGAAATTGTCACATCCTCATCTGCAAAATACACGGTAGCTGATTTCGTGATTTCTTGGTCAGTCAAGCCAAAACCACGTACACCAACTTCTCGAGTCAGACTATTTTGAAACTCTGCCTTAGCATCCGTCAAAGCAATCAAGTCCTGAGGACGCTTAGGACCGGAAATAGACGGTTGAATTGTTGACAAATCAAGCTCTACAACCTTGGTATAGGTCGGTGTTGATTGGTCATCATAGAAAAGATGATTTGTTTTAGCATAAGCTTCCGTAAGCGCGATATGATCTTCCGAGCGATTAGTCAAGCGCATGTAGTTGAGGGTTTCATGGTCGATAGGGAAGTAGCCGCAAGTTGCACCATACTCAGGTGCCATGTTAGAAACCGTTGCACGTTCTGCCAAGGACAAATTGCCCAAGCCAGGGCCGAAAAATTCAACGAACTTGCCAACAACATTTTCCTGACGAAGCACTTGAGTCACTTTCAAGGCAAGGTCTGTTGCGGTAGCGATTTTTGGCAAAGTCCCCGTCAAACGAACACCGATAACCTCAGGAACTGGGAAGTAAGAAGCTTCTCCCAACATAGCTGCCTCAGCTTCGATACCACCGACCCCCCAACCTAGAACACCGATACCGTTAATCATAGTCGTGTGGCTATCAGTTCCAAACATAGAGTCAGGGTACAAAAGACCATCTTTTTCAATGATGACATCGCTCAAAAATTCGATGTTGACTTGGTGGATGATACCCGTTGCTGGAGGAACTGCTCGGTAGTTGTCAAAAGCCTCCTCAGCCCATTTTAGAAATTCATAGCGCTCGCTATTACGCGAAAATTCCAGTGCCATATTTTCTTCCAAGGCAGTCTCACGACCGAAAACATCCACCTGAACGCTGTGGTCAATGACCAAATCGACAGGAATCTCAGGATTGATTAACTCAGGATCGCCACCACGTGCAACCAATGCATCACGCATAGAAGCAAGATCCACCACAACTGGCACACCTGTGAAATCCTGCAAAATCACGCGGCTGGGTTTAAAAGGAACCTCACCTTTAGGAGCAGAGGCCTGATAAGCAATCAGATTAGCAATGTCATCATTTGTAACACTACTACCATCTTTTTTTCGCAATAAACTCTCTAATAAAATACGGATAGTATAAGGGAGATTACTAATATCTATACCAGCATTTTGGCAAGCTAGAGCTATATCAAAATAAGAAAAACTGTTTAGTCCATGATTAAGTGTCTTTTTGCTATCTATCACTATATCCAAACCTCCATTTTATATTGGAATTATTATACAATAATCTGAAAATTTGGTCAATAGTTTTTCTGTCTATTGTGTTATATTTTATGACATATATAGTTTGCGATCAACTTCATTAGGCATCGTCATACTCCAAGTAATTACAAATAATCAGTAGAAAATACTCATTTCGCTATGCCAATTTGATTATTTCATCTATTTTGATATAGATTTATAAAAAAACTTTACCAGTTAAGTATTTTGTGCTATACTATTTCTGTTAACGTTAATAATACTTTCAAGGAGGTGCTTATGGCGGAAAAAACTGATTTATCGTCTGCCTACCGTAGACTCAAAAGTCCTAATATCAAGACGCGCAAACGAGCTTTAAAAATCATTCATGACTACAAACGTTATGGAAAGAAAGCTTGATTAAAACAGTATAAGTTCAGACAAAAAGGTAGCAACCCTCTCTCCAGGTTGCTACCTTTTTTTAATTATAGTTATGACTATTCAAGTATTACCGACACCTTATTGCTTTCTACCATAAAAACAAACTAACTTACCTTATTTAGCTTTTAAAGCTGACAAAACTTGCGTACGGACATCTTCCACACCTTCTGGACCATTTGGCAAGAAAATCGTTTGATTTCCTTTAGCCGCAAAAGTATTGAGCGTATCTAGATACTGGTTTGTCAAAAGAATTGACATGATTTGTTCTTCATTTAAGGTCACATTGGCATCTTTGAGTTCTTGAATGGATTCAGCCAGACCGTCAACAATGGCTTTACGTTGTTGGGCAATACCAACCCCGTGAAGGCGGTCTTTTTCAGCCTCAGCTTCGGCAGCTGTGACGATTTTGATTTTATCAGCTTCTGCCAATTCTTGGGCCGCCACACGTTTACGTTGCGCAGCATTGATTTCATTCATAGATTGCTTAACCTCGGCGTCAGGCTCTACCTTGGTAATCAAGGTTTTGACGATAATATAACCGTAAGTTGACATTTCTTCTGCCACTTGATGTTGCACTTCGAGGGCGATTTCATCTTTCTTTTCAAACAATTCATCCAAAGTTAGTTTGGGAACAGAAGAACGAAGTGCGTCTTCGATGTAAGACTTGATTTGTGACTCTGGTTTCATGAGTTTGTAGTAAGCATCCGTTACATTTTGCTCATTGACACGGTATTGAGTCGCAACATTTAAGGTAACAAAGACATTATCCTTAGTCTTGGTTTCAACAACAATCTCAGATTGCAAGAGTCGTAACTGGACACGTGCAGCAATTTTATCAATCCCTAAAGGCAAGCGAACGTGAATCCCGCTGGTAGCCGTTGCCTGATATTTCCCAAAGCGCTCAATGATTGCAACTGACTGTTGCTTGACAACATAGAGACCGCTCGAAATTACCAGAATGACGATAAATAAAATAAAAATCACAAAAATAAGTAAAAACATAGTCCTAAAACCTCCTAAACTACATTATTTTCTATAAAAATGATTACCAAAAAGAGCAATCATTGCAGACCTCATAACAAACTAAGTCGCAGCCATCAGTATCACCTATTTGTGTTTTTTTGTTAATACAATTATATTTTATTTAGCTATAAAGTCAAGAAAAAACTTTAAAAAAGAAGTTAAGACAAAAAGTCTCAACCTCTCATTTATAGTTTCAACCTACTACCAGTCGCACTCTCGTCAGACTAGCAAATTATAAAGGCTTTCATTCCCGTGAAGGTTAATGTAAGATGGGTCAAAGTTTGATAGACGCTCTAGTAAAGCAGGATAATCTTTCTTGTCCGCTAAGGTAACCCCAATCAAAACAGGTCCTTTTCCTCGACTAGCGCGCTTGATGTATTCAAAACGAGTAATATCGTCATCTGGTCCCAAGATATTGTTTACAAATTCACGGAGGGCACCTGGACGTTGTGGGAAATTAACCACGAAATAATGTTTAACACCATCATAAATAAGGGCACGCTCTTCCATTTCCTGCATACGGTTGATATCATTATTACCGCCTGAGATGATGCAAACAACTGTTTTACCCTTAATCTCGTCTTTCATGACTTCAAGCGCAGCGATGCTGGCAGCTCCTGCCGGCTCTGCAATAATCCCTTGCTTAGAATACATGTCAATCAAAGTTTCTGAAATCAAGCCTTCGTCCACACCGACCAATGTATCAACATATCGACGAGCGACTTCATAAGTGTTATCACCAACTTTTTGGACCGCAATCCCATCCGCAAACTTATCAATGGTTTCCAATTTCACAGGATGTCCCTTGTCAAAGGCTGCGCGCATGCTACGTGCACCGTTAGCTTCCACACCAACCACTTCGATTTCAGGAGCAACGTCTTTCATGTAAGTTGCTACGCCAGCAATCAAGCCACCGCCACCAACTGGGACGAAGATGTTATCAAAATTAACGCCTTCGGCTTGTGACTGCTCATAAATCTCATAGGCAACCGTTCCTTGACCAGCCTGAACATTATCATCATCAAAAGGTGCGATAAAGGTCATGCCTTCTGCTTTGGTATACTCTTGAGCAGCAGCTGCTGACGCATCAAAAGTATCTCCAACTAATTTAATGGTTACGAAAGGACCGCCAAAGAAACGGACTTGTCCAACTTTTTGTTGTGGTGTCGTGATAGGCATGAAAATTGTTGCAGGAATTTTCATTTCATTACAAGTATAGGCCACCCCTTGGGCGTGATTTCCAGCACTAGCACAGACTACTCCACGACTTTTATCTTCGTCAGATAGTTGGTGAATAGCATAATAAGCCCCACGAATTTTGAAAGAACGAACTTTTTGCATGTTTTCACGTTTGAGGTAAACAGTCGCTCCATATTTTTCTGATAAATAACGGTCAAAATCAAGTGGTGTACGTTCTACAACATCTTTCAAGACTTGATGAGCCGCTACAACATCCTTAGCTGTAATCATTACATTTCCTCTTTATTCTAAGGCATTAACGCCAAGTTTAGTTAATTGTGTAAAAACAGGCAAAAGCGCCGGTAAGCCGACGCTGAATCTTTACCTTAATTGGCTAATATCTTAGTTGTAGATTTTGAATGCATCATCGTCGTTTTGTCCAACGAATGGCATTGCTTTACGCAATTCAACACCAATCTTTTCAATTTCAAGTTCTTCAGCTTCTTTACGGTAAGCTTTCAAACGTGGGAAGCCAGCATCGTGATCTTCAACGAATTCACGTGCAAATTTACCTGATTGGATATCAGCAAGGGCAGCTTTCATGTTTTCTTTGACTTCTGGACCGATGACACGTGGACCAGTTACAAAGTCACCAAATTCTGCAGTATTTGAACATGATTGACGCATTTTCTTGAATCCACCTTCATAAATAAGGTCAACGATAAGTTTCATTTCATGAAGAACTTCAAAGTAAGCCAATTGTGGTGCATAACCAGCTTCAGTCAACACTTCGAAACCTGCTTCAATAAGGTGTGTCAAACCACCCATAAGAACTGCTTGTTCACCAAACAAATCTTCTTCTGTTTCTTCTTTAAATGTTGTTACAAGCAAGCCAACACGTGCAGAACCGATACCTTTAGCCCAGTCCATTGCAATGTCTTTGGCATTTCCAGTAGCATCTTGGTAGACAGCGTAAAGTGCTGGAACGCCAAAACCTTCTGTATATGTACGACGTACCAAGTGACCTGGTCCTTTAGGAGCAACCATGAAGACATCAACATCTTCTGGAGCTTTAATGTAGCCAAAATGAATATTAAATCCATGGGCAAAACCAAGAGCTTTACCTGCACTCAAGTTTGGCGCAATTTCATCTTTATAGATGTCTTTTTGAATTTCATCTGGTGCCAAAACCATAACAACATCTGCTTGTTTAACAGCTTCCGCTACTTCAAATGTTTCAAAGCCATCTTCTTTAGCTTTGTCAAATGATTTACCAGCACGCACACCGATAATCACATCATAACCTGAATCACGCAAGTTTTGTGAATGAGCATGACCTTGTGAACCATAACCAATAACGGCAATTTTTTTGCCTGCAAGTGCGTCTACTTTTACATCATTTTCGTATTCCATTGTTACTGCCATAGTAATATATCTCTTTTCTAAAAATTTTTATTTATTGCCCGAAGGCATAGTTAACTAAGTTTAAAAGATTTATGAAAAATCTCGGGAGAATCCTGTGGCGCCTGTACGAGCAATATTGCGGATTCCATAAGGTTGAATAACTCTAATCAAGGCCTCAATCTTATCTGCATCACCTGTCATCTGAATCGTGATAGACTTAGGTGCCACATCAACAACATTAGCACGGAAAGGCTGGATAATCGCTAAAATTTCAGCACGCTTAACTGGTGGTGCAGAAACTTTAATCAGGATAACTTCACGTTCCAAGTGAGGAATATCCGTGATATCACGGACACGAACCACATCAATCAAGCGATTGAGTTGCTTAATGATTTGTTCAACTTCCTCCAGATTTTCAACATCAATGATGATGGTAATTCGTGAAATATCTGGAATATCCGTGTGTCCAACGGAGATGGATTCAATATTGACCTGTCTGCGAGAAAGCACACCTGTGAAGCGATTGAGAACACCAGTTGAGTTTTTCAGTTTTGCTGTTAACATTCTACGCATTGAACTTCACCCCCAACATTTCAGCATTGCTCTTACCAGATGGTACCATCGGATAAACATGTTCACGATTTGAAATATTGACCTCAATCAACATTGGTTTATTTTCAGTAATGACTTGTAAATCCTCTTCCAAGGTATTTGGATCTGAGAATTTGTAATGAGCGATGCCATAGGCTTCAGCCATGAGCTGGAAGTTTGGCTCATCATCAAAGGTGGACTCAGAACGATGTTCATCATAGAAAGATTCCTGCCACTGACGAACCATTCCAAGTGAATGGTTATTGATGAGAACGACCTTAATTGGTACACCATAGCCATTCAAAATAGCCAATTCTTGGTTGGTCATCTGGAAGCCACCATCACCGACAAAGAGAATAACTTCTTTATCTGGGTTTGCTAACTTGGCACCGACTGCTGCCGGAATACCAAAGCCCATGGTTCCCAAACCGCCAGAAGTAATAATCTGTCTTTCCTTTTTGAAAGGATAGAATTGAGCGGTCCACATTTGGTGCTGACCAACGTCGGTAACCACAATAGCCTCACCCTTGGTAATTTTACCGATTGTTTCAATAGCGTGCTGTGGTTTGATGATAGATTCATTGAAATCATAGTCAAATGGTGCTTTAGCTTTATTAGCTAAAACTTCCTCAGTCCAATCAGAATGTCTTGTATGAACTTCTTCAGCTTCTAACAAAATCTGCAAAGCTCTCTTAGCGTCGCCTACAATCGGAATCTGTGTTTTAACCACTTTACCAATTTCAGCTGGGTCAATATCTACATGAGCTACAACTGCATTCTTAGCAAAAGTAGCTGGATTTCCCGTCAAACGATCGGCAAAACGTGAACCAAAGTTGATCATAAAATCGCAACGAGTCAAGGCCATATTAGAAGCGTAAGAACCGTGCATACCACCCATTCCTAGCGATAAAGGATGATCAATCGGCATAACACCTAAGCTCAAAAGAGTGGAAACAACAGGAATATTGTAACGTTCTGCAAAAGCAATCAACTCCTCAGAAGCACCTGAATAGTTAACACCACCACCAGCAACGATGAGAGGCTTTTTCGCTTTTCTCAACTGTTGCAAAATCTTTTTAACTTGAAGAGCATTCGGCTCAACTGTTGGTTGGTAGCTAGGAATATTGACTTCTGGATCGTTGTAGACGCTTGTCTTAGCCTCTGACACATTTTTAGGAAGGTCAATGACAACTGGTCCTGGACGACCTGTTGTGGCAATATGGACAGCTTCGGTCACGATACGAGGGATATCAGCCACATCACGAATTTGGTAATTATATTTGGTGATTGGCATGGTCACACCGATAATGTCAGCTTCCTGGAAAGCATCCTTACCAATTCCTGGTGTAGCTACTTGACCTGTGAAGACCAACATAGGCACGCTATCACTCATCCCATCGGCAATCCCTGTAATGGCATTAGTAGCACCTGGACCGCTGGTAACAATTGAAACCCCGAGCTTGCCAGTTGATTTGGCATAGCCTTCAGCTTCATGGAGGGCTCCCTGCTCATGACGAGCTAAAATATGGCGAATACCTTCAAATTCGTAAATGGCATCGTAAAGTGGCAAGACAGCACCACCTGGATAACCAAAAATGGTTTCAACACCTAAACTTTTTAGAGTTTCAAGAACTAACTCTGAACCGTTTTTAAGTTCTTCTAAATGTATTTGTTTCACAAGCTCCTCCTTCTCATGTATTTTTCAAATTTTCTAAAAATTCGAAACCTTACATAGTATGATAACATTTTCTGATGATTTTGCAATAGTTTTTTTGGTAAATAAATCGCTTACTTCTTTATTTTCTGATATTTATCATCTTATTGATTTCAATTCATTTGGTTTAGTAGCGACAAGTTAGTTTTCAAAGAAAAAGGTGGAATTGATTTCCACCTTAAAATATGTTTAAGAACCTTTATTTTTTAGCGCGATCCTTGTCTTCAGCTTCACGTTCAGCTTTGCGTTCTTCAAACTCTTCTTGACTCATCATTGAGCCACCAAAGTTTGCTGATGAAGCAAAAGCTGTGTAACGACGCAACCAGCCACTTGAAATTTTTGATTTGAACGGTTTGAGGTCTTTACGACGTTCTTCTAAAGTCGCATCATCAACCATCAAATCAATGGTACGGTTGGTCAAGTCAATGTAAATTTCGTCGCCATCTTTGATAAGAGCGATATTTCCGCCTTCTGCAGCCTCTGGAGAAATGTGACCAATAGCGATACCACGTGTGGCACCTGAGAAACGACCGTCTGTGATAAGGGCTACATCTTTACCAAGACCGCGTCCAACGATTTTAGAAGTTGGTGCAAGCATTTCTGGCATGCCTGGACCGCCTTGAGGACCTTCGTAACGAATAACCACAACATGACCTTTTTGGACAGTTCCATTGTCAATCAATTCAAGCGCTTCGTCTTGTGAATCACAACAGATAGCTTTACCACGGAAAGTTTTAACAGAAGGATCTACACCACCGACCTTGATAACGGCACCGTCTTGTGCAATATTTCCGTAAAGAATTGATAGACCACCAACTGGTGAAATTGGACTTTCAATTGGGTGAATGATTTCTTCGTTTTTGATAACAGCGTCAGACACATTTTCCTTAAGAGTCTTACCAGTGACAGTGATACGGTCACCCTTGATAGAACCGTTTTTAATCAATTGGTTGATGATAGCTGACACACCACCAGCATCGTGAACATCATGCATAGTGTAAATAGATGATGGAGCAATTTTTGAAAGGTAAGGTGTTTTCTTAGCAATTTCATTGATATCTTTAAGGTCGTAGTCAATACCTGCTTCGCGAGCGATAGCAAGGGTGTGAAGAACAGTGTTAGTTGAACCACCCATAGCCATATCAAGAGCAAAGGCATCATCAATAGCTTCTTTTGTAACAATATCACGTGGGCGGATGTCATTCTTGATGTTTTCCATTAATTGTGTTGCAGCTTGACGAACCAATTCACGACGTTCATCTGAAACCGCAAGAATAGTACCATTACCAGGAAGGGCAAGACCGAGCACTTCCATCAATGAGTTCATTGAATTAGCTGTGAACATTCCTGAACATGAACCACAAGTTGGGCAGGCATTTTTTTCCAAGAAATCAAGTTCTTCTTTAGACATATCACCTGCTTGGTAGGTACCTACAGCTTCAAAGAGGCTTGAAAGAGTAGCTTGGTGACCAGTCATGTCAACGCCGCCTTTCATTGGACCACCTGAACAGAAGACAGCTGGCACATTGGTACGTATAGCTGCTAAAATCATTCCTGGGGTGATTTTATCACAGTTTGGGATATAGAAAACACCATCAAACCAGTGAGCATTGATAACAGTTTCTGCAGCGTCAGCGATGATTTCACGTGAGGGAAGGCTGTAACGCATTCCGATATGCCCCATAGCAATCCCATCATCAACACCAATAGTATTAAATTCAAATGGGATACCACCCGCTTCACGGATAGCTTCCTTAGCGATATCTGCTAATTCGCGCAAATGAACGTGTCCTGGTACGATATCAATGTAAGAATTACAAATCGCAATAAATGGTTTTTGCATATCTTTAGCTGATTTTACTTGTCCAGTCGCATAAAGAAGACCACGGGCAGGTGCTTTATCAACACCAACTTTAATCATATCACTTCGCATAAGCAATTCCTCGTTCTATCTTTTATCTTACATTAAATGTTAACACTTTTTTAGCTATTGTCAACTGAATTTTCTGACTATTTCTGGTGAAACGTTTTCTTAATTTTCTAATACCAGATTTACTTGGGTATTTGAAAAGCAAAAAAGAGCCAGACCAATCGCCTAGCTCCTACTAATTATTCAACACTCATGAGGTATGGGTAAACGGGTTGTCCACCTTGGTGGATTTCCACTTCAACATCTTCATAAGTTTCTTCTAGGTATTCAGAAATAACTTCTGCCAACTCTTGATTACCTTCTTCACCAACGTAGATGGCTACGATTTCGCTATCTTCGTCAATCATTTTGGCAAAGGTATCTTTAAGGGCAACAACAATATCTGGATTTGAAACAACGATTTTACCATCGACCATTCCAAGAATATCATTTTCATGAATCTCAAGACCGTCAATTGTTGTATCACGAACAGCAAGTGTGACACTTCCGCTGACAACATCTGAAAGGCTAGCTGTCATAGCAGTAACATTTTCTTCCAATGATTTACTTGGGTCAAAAGCAAGAAGGCTTGTGAATCCTTGTGGCACTGTTCGTGTTTCGACAACTGCTGCTGGAACATCAACCACATCTGCTGCTGATTGTGCAGCCATGAAGATATTTTTGTTATTTGGCAAGATAATCACGTTTTTAGCATTTACTTCTTCGATAGCTTTAACAATGTCTTCTGTTGATGGGTTCATTGTTTGACCACCTGAGATGATGTAGTCAACGCCTTGTGATTTGAAGATTTCGGCTAGGCCGTCACCTGCTACTACTGCAATGACGCCGTAATCTTTTGCTTCTTGTTGAACTGGCGCAGCTTCTTTTTCTAGAACAGCTTCGTGCTGACCACGCATGTTGTCCACTTTAACTTTAACGAGTGCTCCGTACTTAAGACCTTCTTGAAGGACAAGTCCTGGGTCTTCAGTGTGGACGTGTACTTTAGCAATTTCATCGTCATTAACCACAATGAGTGAGTCACCAAGGCCACTCAAGTAGCCTGAAAACTCTTCATAGTTGAACTCTTTCACATAGGTTGGACCTTGTTTAAGAGAGACCATGATTTCAGTACAGTAACCGTAAGTGATGTCCTCTGTCGCCACGGGTCCTGCAACTGATTTGTGGTGCTCAGCGTTGATCATTTCAGTCATGATAGCTGGTGTTACTTGGAACTCTTCAGAAGCAATATAGTCGCCAGTAAGAGCTGACAAGAAACCTTCGTAGATGAAGACAAGACCTTGACCACCAGAGTCGACAACGCCAACTTCTTTCAGAACTGGAAGCAATTCTGGTGTCTTAGCAAGGGCTGCTTTGGCGCCATCAAGAGCTGCGCGCATAACTTCAACCGCATCGTTAGTTTCTTCTGCTTTTTTTAGGGCAGTTGTCGCTGCACCACGTGAAACAGTGAGGATTGTTCCTTCAACAGGTTTCATAACGGCTTTGTAAGCTACTTCAACCCCTGCTTGGAAAGCGTGAGCTAGGTCACTACCTGTCAATTCATCCTTACCTTTAACACTTTGACCGAATCCACGGAACAACTGCGATGTGATAACACCTGAGTTACCACGGGCACCCATCAAAAGACCTTTTGAAAGGATTTGTCCGACTTCACCAACTGTTGAAGCTGGTTTGTCTGCAACTTCTTTAGCCCCGTTTTCCATGGTCATGCCCATATTTGTACCAGTATCACCATCAGGAACTGGGAAAACGTTCAATGAGTTAACATATTCTGCTTGTTTACTTAAACGAGTACTGGCCGCTTGAACCATCTCTTGAAATAAACTTGTCGTAATATTTGACACTAATCTTCTCCTACAACTTTAATATTTTGTACGTAAACATTCACCATATCTGCTGAAATTCCCAATTGATTTTCAAGATTGAACTTGACACGTTCTTGAATGTTTTTTGACACTTCACTGATTTTAACACCGTAACTCATAACAGTGTAAACGTCAACTGAAATTCCTGCTTCCGTTGATTTAACAACAACACCTTTTGCGTAGTTTTCTTTACGCAAGAGCGCTTGGAAGTTATCTTTTAGAGCACTTTTGCTCGCCATGCCAACAACGCCAAAAATTTCCGTTGCTGAGCCTCCAACGACGGTTGCAATGACGTCATCAGAAAGCTCGATTTGACCATCTTTTGTATTAATTTTTACAGTCATATCTACTACCTCAAAAAGTTTTTATCAGTTTATTTTACCATATCTTAAGAACAATGTAAAAAAATATAGGCAGTTTTCGCATAAGATAAGGCTTTCAAGGAAAATAAAAAAGCCCCGAGGGACAATGTCATTAAGTTAAGACATTGCCGGAGAATTGGTACAGCACTCTTAGACGAATTGTTAGTTTAAGAGTGCTGTTTTCTTGTTTCTTGGCGCACAAAATGCCTTAGCACACTGCTCGCTATTCATCGCCTTTTATGCTATTCTATAGATAAAACTGACAACTGTTTGGTAACGTATCTTTCGCTTGTGTTTTCGGTGTTGACGTGTGGGAACTAAGTGACTTGAGAGGTAATCAAATAGTTGTTTGGTAGGGATTTTATCACTCAAAAAGAGACGACAAGCGTAAGCAGCGTCTGAAAAATTAATGTGATAGACATAACGGTTACTTACTTTTTGAGCCATTTGTGAAGAGACTGCACGCGTAAAGTTGTACATGGTTAAGTGGGCAAAAATCTCTTGGTGAATCCCTACCACTTTTTTCGAATGAAAACTGACCAGCCCTAAGTTGTATTTTAAGGCTCTAAAAGAAGTCTCTATGCCCCATCTACTGGCGTAGAGGCTTTTTAATGTCTCAGCATCGAAATCTGTGTTAGTAACCAAGGATTCAAAGCTGCCATTCTCAAGCTCAAAGCAGACCATTCTAAATGTCAGTGAATAGGTCATAAATTCCTTGCTTGATTGAGGCAGAAAGTCAAAGGCTTGATGGCTTGGTAACCATTTATAGTTTGGATTATGTTTAACGTGATTAGAGTTCTTACGTGTTAAAAAGAGCTGAATCTTTTCATCTAGACAACTATTCTCAGGAAGTTTCAAGCTCCGCTTCATTCCAGACTTGCCTCCTTTAATCCGAATGACATAATCCCAGTCTCTTTCCTGACAATGCGCCATGAGATTATAGGACTCATAGCCTCTGTCTGCGATGACTAAGCCTTTAGCGAAAGGGAGAGCTTTCCATCATGTCAATCACTGCACGCCGTTCGTCCATCTGCCTTCTAGGTTGAATTCGAGCGTTAAGATAGAGTCCCTGAGTTAGGTCATACAAGGCATTGAGATGAAGGAGATTATAAGCACGCCCACCAGTGTTTGACGGAAAATAGGAGTCAGGGTCACCTGGATTAACCGGGATGTTTAGATTTGTCCCGTCAACTGCCAAAATAGGATAATCCGTTGTTGGGTAAATTTCTTTCGTAAAGGCATGAAAAAGTGCCTGAAAAGCTTCAGGTTTCACTTTGTAACGACTCTGTACGAAAGCTGAATTGGAGATAGGGTGACCAAGTTGAAGTAACTCTCGTGATAAGGTCTGCCCGCCCATTTCTAATAAGGTAAGCAGGACTTGGTCAAAACCCAGTTTGCGACTTCTCGTGAAATCCTTTGAGGGATTATAGACATAATCTGCTGCATATGAGGTAATTTGTTTCACACAATGGAGTAACTGATTTTTGATAAGGTTAGACATCTGATTTTACCTCCTAGCTTTAGTCTACTACAAGGAAATAGAAAAAGACTAGCAGAAACTTCTTCTGTTAGTCTTAACTTAATGACATTGCCCCGAGGGACCTTTTTTGTTATTATACGCGTTGTACTTTACCAGATTTAAGCGCACGAGCTGAAACCCAAACTTTTTTTGGTTTACCATCGATAAGAACAGTAACTTTTTGAAGATTTGGTTTAACAGTACGTTTTGTTTGGTTCATCGCGTGTGAACGGTTGTTACCAGAAACTGTTTTACGTCCTGTGAAGTAACATACTTTAGCCAATACAATTTCCTCCTATATTGATCAATATTTACGGATGTGCTAGCACCACATACTAGGATAGTATACCATATCTATCAGTGTAATGCAATATATTTTTATTATGAATCAATTCCGAAAGTCCGTTTTTTGCCATCTATCACTCTTTGGAGGAACATTTTGACCATCAAAAAAGAATATGGTGTGCTCAAATCGCCTTGTTCAGTGTGAT
>OGEP01000889.1_pt1 | contig 37743 bp, 39 predicted proteins | sample 1570721 | NCBI WGS metagenome assembly OGEP01 (sample SAMEA2582131, study PRJEB24529) | metagenome | biome: Human gut stool | place: China | collected 2011 | reverse complement strand
CTTTTATTCCTTTTGCTATATCTCCTGCATGTGCTGCTATTTTTGTTGCAACTATACCTTCTTTCATGTCATTTAAATCAGGTAATCTTAAGTGTTCTGCTGGAGTAACGTAGCATAAGAAGTCTACACCTTTAGATGCTGCAAGTGCACCACCTATTGCACTAGTTATATGGTCATATCCTGGCGCAACGTCTGTTACTAGAGGTCCAAGTACATAGAATGGAGCTTCATGACATAATTTCTTTTCTAACATTACGTTAGCTTCTATTTCGTTTATTGCCATGTGTCCTGGTCCTTCTATCATAACCTGTACATTTCTTTCCCAAGCTCTCTTAGTAAGTTCACCTAAGTTTATAAGTTCCTGTATCTGAGCATAGTCAGTAGCATCTGCTATAGAACCTGGTCTACAAGCATCTCCTAAGCTTAGAGTAACATCGTATTTTTCGCATATATCAAGTATTTTATCGAAGTTAGTTAACATAGGGTTTTCTTTATTATTCATATACATCCATCCAAATAATAAAGAACCTCCTCTTGATACGATATGAGTTAATCTCTTATCTTTAGCTATTCTATCTCCTATTTCTTTAGTAAGACCTGCGTGTATTGTCATAAAGTCTACACCGTCTTTTGCATGCTGTTCTATAACCTGTAAGAACTGCTCTTCTGTTATTTTTACTAATGCAGTTTCTGTAAATCCAACAGCATCATACATAGGAACAGAACCTATCATTGCTGGAGATATTTCTACTACTTTTTCTCTGAATTCTCTTGTTTTACCATAGTTACTAAGATCCATTATAGCTTCTGCTTTCATTTCTATAGCAGTTTTAACTTTTTCTAATTCCCGGTCTATATCTTTACAGTCTCTTGATATACCAAGATTTACGTTTATTTTAGTTTTTAATCCTTTACCTATACCTTCTGGGCTAAGTGATTTATGGTTCTTGTTGGCTGGGATAACAACTTTCCCCTGAGCAATTAATTCTCTTAATTCCTCTACGTCCATCATTTCTTTATCGGCAACTATTTCCATTTCTTTAGTTATTATTCCTTTTCTAGCTGCGTCAAGCTGTGTAGTGTAAGTCATACAAATACCTCCATTTTTTGTATATTGAAAGCAAATTTTGCTCTCTTATCTAATTTTTTGCAAATAAAAAAGTGCTTCCCTTACTCAGGAAAGCACTTTCATCTTCTTTGTTATACTAGTTTTGTACTTTTTATTCATTGTACTCAAACTTTTACTTTATTGAAAATTTTCTACCAGCTTCCCTTCGCAAGCATTATCTTGATCAGGTGTTTAGGGTTTGTAAGTTTTTGGCTTTCTCTCTCAGCTGACCTTATTTCAGCGCCCCTAGCGTCGTTATTATGTTTTTAACACTTCACTTAATAAATGGTGAAGACTTCTTCATTTGATTTGAGTATATCACAACAATTTGAATTGTTCAAACATTTTATTTTTTGTTCCATAAATTATTCTTATAAAAATACTAATTATTTAGCTATATTAATTAGCTTTGTCTTCTTTATGCCAGTATTCAACATTTTCTAATCCTTCTATTCCATCAACGTAGAACTGAGGATCTTTTACACCAGCTTTTTTCTGTTTTGTATAATCTTCTAAAGCTATATATGCGTATTTTCCTAATTTAGCGATAACTATCATGTTTATGATCGCCATAAATGCCATGAATAAGTCTGCTAAATCCCAAACAACCTGAAGTTTTGCTATTGATCCGAAGAATACCATACCACAAACTAAAAGTCTGTATACATTTAAAGCTCCTTTGCTTTCAGTTACGAACTGTATATTAGATTCTCCATAGTAGTAGTTACCAACTATTGAACTGAATGCAAATAAGAATATACATACTGCTAAGAATATTCCACCTACTGGTCCTATATGAGCAGTAAGAGCTTCCTGAGCTAAAGCTATACCTTCATTTCCACTTGTTGCATATCCATTGTAAAGTAATACCATAAATGCTGTACAAGAACATATTATTATAGTATCTGTAAATACACCTAATGTCTGGATTAATCCCTGTTTAACTGGATGAGAAACTTCTGCTGTTGCAGCTGCATTAGGGGCAGAACCCATACCTGCTTCATTAGAGAATAGACCTCTCTTAACACCAGTTAAAAGAACTGTCATAAATCCTGCACTTGTTCCAGCTATCATCTGTCTTGGTTTGAAAGCATCTGATACTATTGTAGCTATAAGTTCTGGGAATTTTCCTATGTTTAAAACAACTATACCTATAGCAACTAATATATACATACCAGCAAATACTGGAACTATTACTTCTGAAACTTTAGCAACTCTGTGTACTCCACCGAATATTACAAGTGCTGTAAGAACTGCTAAAACTATACCTATTATCATATATTCAACATGGAATACATTGTTGAATGCTAATGATAAAGTATTTGACTGAACAGAGTTAAATACGAATCCGTAAGTTATACTTATTAATATTGTGAATATTATTCCTAACCATCTCATGTTAAGTCCCTGTTCAATATAATAAGCTGGACCACCTTTGTAAGCTGTTCCATTTTTAACTTTGTATATCTGAGCTAATGTACTTTCAACGAAACTTGATGCAGATCCTATTAAAGCCATTATCCACATCCAGAATATTGCTCCTGGCCCACCACCTGCTATTGCAAGTGCTATACCAGCTATATTACCAGTACCAACTCTTGATGATGTACTTATACAGAACGCCTGGAATGAAGATATCTTCCCTTCTTTCTTAGCATTCTTGTTAGCGTTACCATCTGTTAATAGCTTAAACATTTCTTTGAAATATCTAAACTGTACGAATTTTGTTCTAAAAGTAAAATAGATTCCTAAAACTACAAGCATTATTATTAATACATAAGACCATAAATAGTTATTAAGAACTCCTACCATAGAGTATAAAGAATCAAATATCGCCTGCATAAACTACCTCTCCTTATAATACTTTAAATTTATTCTATTATTAAAATTTTATATCTTTATCCAATTTTAAAATAATTGAAAGATATTTATTTTAATTATTCATTTATTATGATTATAAACAAAATTTACACAATTTACAACACTTTTTTGAAATTTTAACTATATTTTCATTCAATTATCCGATTAACAAGTAAATTGCATTTTTATATATTTATTATTCATTTATGATAACGTTATTTCTTTACTTAATAAAGTTTTAACAGGAAATTGCTTTCTTTGTTTAAAAAATATTTATCTATAAAAACTATTGAATTATCATTTGAAAAGTACTATGATAGATTCTGTTCTTGCGTAAGTTTTAAACAATAACTTTAAATGTAAATAGTTAACTCAATCTATACTATTTACTAAAAAAATTAATTTTTTAATTAGCATTAATAAAAATAGTTTACACAGGAGGATTTATTATGAATTTTCAGCAGATAATTTCAATCCTTATCTTTGTATGTGTAATGGCAGCAATAATATCAGAAAAAGTAAATAGAACAGTAGCAGCTCTATCTGGAGCTATATTAATGGTATTAACTGGTATTCTTACATTAGATAAAGGACTTGAACACGTTGATTTCAACACTATAGGTGTTCTTATCGGTATGATGCTTTTCGTATCTGTTATTAAAAACTCTGGATTATTCGAGTATATAGCAATATGGACAGCAAAAAAAACAAAGGGTGATCCTTGGAAGATAATGATTTATTTCATGATAGTTACAGCAGTTCTATCAGCGGTATTAGACAACGTTACAACAGTATTACTTATTGGACCTATGACAATAGTTGTAACTCAGCTATTAGGGGTAAATCCTGTACCTTTCTTAATGACACAGATATTAGCTTCTAATATCGGTGGTACTTCAACTCTTATAGGGGACCCACCAAACATCATGATTGGTAGTGCAGCAGGTCTTAGTTTCGTAGATTTCTTAACACACTTAGGACCTGTAGTTATAGTTATACTAGCAGTTACTATAATCTGCTTTAAATTTATTTACGGAAATAAGCTTGTAGTAGATGAGGCAGCCAAAGAAACTATAATGAACCTTGATGAGAAAAAATCAATTCAGGATAGAGCTCTTCTTAAAAAGAGTATCGTGATGATAATATTCACATTAGTTGGATTTGTTTTCCATTCTAATTTAGGAATAGAATCTTGTGTTGTAGCTATTACAAGTGCAGTTATAATGCTTTTAATAGGAAAACAGGATGTAGATGAAATATTTGCAAGTATAGAATGGTCTACTATCTTCTTCTTCGTAGGTTTATTCATAGTAGTTGGAGGTCTTGTTGAGTCAGGAGTAATAGGATCTTTAGCAGAATTAATAATAAATGCTACAGAAGGACACATAGTAGCTACTACAATGATAATACTATGGTTATCAGCTATAATTTCAGCATTCCTTGATAATATACCTTTCGTTGCAACACTTATACCACTTATTTTAACAATGCAGGCTAACGGAATAGATGTAACTCCTTTATGGTGGGCTACTTCTCTTGGTGCTTGTCTTGGTGGTAATGGCTCACTTATCGGTGCATCTGCCAACGTTGTATTAGCGGGAGTTAGTGAAAAACATGGTCATCCTATAACTTTCGGATACTTTATAAAAATAGGATTCCCTTTAATGATATTATCAGTAATTATATCAACTGCATACCTACTTATAGTTTTCTAGTAATAGATAGTATTTTATTATTGTGAAAATCTTAATTATTGTTATATAATATTATTAAAGGAGTAGTGATTTATATGGATTTAAATACTTTTGAAGCTGATTCAATCGAGCTTCTACTTAGACAGCTTGGGGCAACAGAAATTAAAAAAGTAAGAGGTATATTATACTTTATAGAGTTTGATATAGACGAAGACCTTCAGGTTTCTTATTGCTACAATATAAATAAAAAAGGAAAATACTTCCTTCAGAGAATAAACCCATATCCAATTTCAGAGGGTGTATTCGAAACTGAAATAGAAGTAGTAACTTTCATAACTAAGGATTTAAAGAAATTCAAAAATGCTAAAAATAGTACTAACTTTAAAAAATTCTTAGAAATAACAAACAAAGTCAATAAAATGACTGACACAATAGAATATCTTTTCTTAAACTACAATGTAGACGGTGAAGATATGGATACTCTAAACAGAGAACTTGACGACATCAGCACAACTGTTGATGCTATAGAAAGTAATGCAAAAGAATTATAAAAAAATAACCCTCCAGTACAAACTGGAGGGCTTTTTTATTATCTTAGTGATGATGTAAGCAAGTTTTGTTTATATCAAATAATATTAACTTACCTTCTTTTATCATATCTAGGTTTCCTTTTACATTTAATAATGAGTTACCCTGATATACACTTATACCAGCTTCACCTAGTTTCATCATAGCACCTTTTCCTATTCCTGCTACAACAGCTACGTCTACAACTGCTCCGTTAAGAGCTTTTACTGGGTTACACTGCCCTTCTGGATGCTTACCTGTTGCAGGATCTAAATGTCCATTTTCAACAGCTTCAAACTCACCTGTTTCTGTATCACATACTATAAATATTGGCGCAGTACCAAAGTGTCCATATAGTACACTATCTAATCCTTTATCTTCTTTTACTGGAAAACATATTTTCATAATTATTTTTCTCCTTTTTATATTTATCTTATTAATTTATCATATCAGAATTAATCAACTCTGTAAATTTTTATATATAATTTTCTATGTAAACTAATCTGTTTAATTAGTATCTATCGATAGTAAAATTTATATCAATCTATTGACTATAGTATAGCCAATTATTTGATTATTCTGATTTTATTTTTACTTATCAAGTTTACTTAAATAAGATACTGCACTAAGTCCAGCAACCTGACCTTCTCCAGCTGCTTTCATAAACTGGTATGGTTTACCAGTACAATCGCCAGCTGCAAAACATCCTACTATATTAGTACTCATATCTCTATTTACTTTTATGTGTGCTCCTTCTATTTCAAGTCCTGGTACTAAAACTCCAGGTGATACGCTATCTTTAAGGATAAATACTCCATCCACATCTATCTCTCTATCTTTTAAGACAAGCTTATTTACATGAGTTTCACCCTCTATTTTAACAGCTTTACTAGATATAACTTCAATATTTTCACTTATATCTCCTGCACCTGTAGTCTTTTCCATATCATACACAGGTATATAGTAAGTTTTTTCTGCTATTTCGTCTATATAGTTTGCCTCTTCCTCTGCATCTGGAGTGTGTCCTATTATAGCTACAGTTTTACCTTTATAAAGAGGCGCATCACAAGTAGCACAGTACCCTACTCCTCTTCCTAAAAACTTCTCTTCACCTTCTATAGCTCTTGTAAATTCCACCCCTGTACCAAGTATTACAGTCGTTGCCTCAAACATCTCCTGCCCTGACATAAGCGCAAAATAATCTCCCATAGCATATACGTTATTTATCTTTTTATTTATTATCTCTATATCCATATTGTTTAAATGTTTCTTAAAGCTTTCCATAAGCTCAATTCCTGTTACATTAGAAAAGCCTAAGTAATTATCCACAACTGGAGCCTTCACTAATTTATTGCTTAAATTTTTTGATCCAAATACAATTATACTCTTATTTCTTATCTTTGCATTTATTGCAGCTGATAATGCTGCTGGACCACTTCCTATTATCGCTATATCGTATCTCATTAATATCACCCTTTTTCTCAATACTATTACACATCTTTTTTAATCCCATAAACTTTTCTTTATAGAATTAAAGATAAGTATCATTCCAATAAAATCTAAATGGAAATCACTTATCTTTATATTCTGTAATGGTTAATTTTTATGTCTAAATTTACTTAATATCTTTTTTATCTATCTTTTATATATTTTTCTATAGTATTTTTATTCTTATAAGCTTGCTTTTATTTTGCTTATTAATCTATCTTTAGGCATGAAACCTACTATCTGGTCAACAGGTTTTCCATCTTTGAAAACTATCATAGTTGGAACTGAAGATACTCCAAACTGCTGAGCTATTTCTAAACTTTCATCTATATCTAATTTATAGAAGTTTGCTTCCTCTTTCATATCTTCTCCTGCTTCTGCAAATACAGGTGCTAACATCTTACAAGGTCCACACCAAGTAGCGAAGAAATCTACTACTGCTACTCCACTTCCATTTTCTACTTTATCTCTAAATTCTGCTGTATTTATAACTTTTGCCATTTTATTTCCCTCCAAATTTTTATTTTTAATTTTTTATTTTTATTTGATTTACATTATCTATAATACCCGCTTTATACATCTTCTAACATTTTTCTTGAAAATATTTTATATTTTTTAAAATAAAATAAAAATAACTACTAGCAATGTAATTAACTAGCAGTTATAGTATAACTTTTAATATTTCTTTTTAATTTTTATAAAGAAACTACTTCCTTCTCCATACTCAGATGTAACTCCTATATCTACACCTATATTCTTAGCGGTAACATCTGCTATAGAAAGTCCTATTCCCGAACCATCTATATCCTTGCTTCTAACATTGTCACTTCTGAAGAACCTATCAAAAAGGTTTGGTATGTCTTCTTTTGATATACCAATACCAGTATCATTTACAGATACAATTAATCTGTCGTCATCTTCATCGTCGTCTTTTACAACAACACTAATCGATTCTCCAGATTTAGTATATTTGAAGGCATTGTCGATAAAAATTCTTAGAATCTGTTTAAATTTATTCTTATCTGTATATACATCGGTTTTATCAGCAGAAATATCACAAGAGAATTCTTTATCTTGATATTCAGCTATATCAAAGTAATCTTCTGTTATCTCGTCAATAAGAGTTTTTAAATCAAAACTTTCTTTATTTAGCTGAACAATTCCATCCTCTTTTGTAAGAGATAATAAATCATTTACCATCTTTTTAAGTCTTCTAGTTTCTTTCATAGCAATTGCAACCGTTTCAGCTTCATCTCCTATTGTACTATCTGGCTTTTTAAGAAGTGATTCGAGCTTTGAAGAAACTATAGTTATAGGTGTTCTCAGTTCATGAGATGCATCTTGTATAAATTTAGCTTGATTTTTCCAAGCCGTTTCTATTGGGACTAGAGCCTTTTTTGTAAGATAAAGTGAAATCATGTATATAAAAATCAAAGAAATTATACCTAAAAACAGTATAATAGATATCAATTTAGATATAGAAAACATCTCTGAATCTATATTTCTAATAATTTGTATATGATAATCACCTATAGTTACATTTAATTCCTTAAAATAATGTCCATTTTCTCTATATTTAGTGAATACTTGATCTGTATCACTTTTCTTTTCTGGAAGAATTTTATCAAAATAATCATTTTCTGTATAATATTTTATTCTTCCATTTTCATAAATATAAACCATATCTTTTGGATCAAGCAGTTTTATTGGCTCATATTTGCTATTGTCTAGCTGTGTTACAATATGTTTAAACTCCTGTCCAATTTCTTTATCTATATTTGTATATGTAATGTATCTAAAATAAATCATCGTAAATGCTAATAGCATTCCTAAAAAGCACATAACAACAATCATATTTATTCTTAAAAGCTTATTTTTTGTCTTTGCAAATACGTCCTTATTTATCTTCATCTAATATATAGCCCACTTTTCTTTTAGTTTTTATATATTTATCGTATCCAAATTTGCTAAGCTTTTTTCTAAGATTGCTGACATATACTTCAACTATTTCTATTGTAGCATCTGAGTCTATTCCCCATATTCTGTCATAAATCTGCTCTTTAAGTAATATCGCACCCCTATTCATTACAAAGTACTCTAAAAGATTGTACTGTTTATTCTGTAATGTTATTTCTTCATCACCTATAAATACTCTCTTTTCAGAAGTATCTATGTACATGTCTTTAAACTGAAGTCCTGTTTTTTCAGTTAGTTTTCCATTTGTTCTAAGTATAGCATATACTCTAGCTACAAGCTCCTCCATATAAAAAGGTTTTGTTAGATAGTCATTAGCTCCTGTCTGGAATGCCTCTACCTTGTCGTCTAAAGCCTCTTTTGCTGTAAGAATTAGCACAGGTGTATCTATTCCTTTATTTCTAGCATTTTTTAATATTTCCATTCCATTCATACCAGGCAGCATAAGATCTAGAACAACCAAATCATATATATCCTGCTCTATCATATATAGAGCTTCTTCTCCATCCTCACATCCTTCTACGTCAAAATGCTTAGATAATTCTTCTATTATACTGTCTAAAAGAGTCTTATTGTCCTCTACTGCAAGAATTTTCATTTTGTATCCTCCTTTAGTTACTTTTTATTTTATCAACATAATAATATTATGTTAACTATATTCCAGAATAATTCTTAGAATAAATTTCTATGTTCTCTCAAGAAATCTTTTATTATCTGAGTAAGAACTTCATTTTTCTTGAATCCACAGTTACTACAAAGCACATCGAAGTCTTCCCAAGTCTGTCTATCTATATTTAAGTATGCTTTTTTAGTATCTTTAAGCTCTGTTTCCTCGATTATAACATCCTTATTTTTAGAGTCTTCTTCTGTGGCTGCATTGTAGCTTATGGTGTCTTTAACTCTTAAATACCAGTCATATACCTCACAAAGTTTATCCATATCCTCCTGTGTGATATTTATCTTCCTATCTTTTTTAGGAGCAGTTTTTTTCTTTGTAGTTTTTTTCTTTTCTTTAGGAGCAGTTTCTTCTATTTCAGCTAAAGATGCAAATGAAACCTGCTGCTCTTTTTCATCTATTTTTTTCTTTCTTGCCATCTTTCTCCCTCTTTCAAATTCTTTTATATTATAATTTCCAATCCTTTATTATAACTTTACTATTTTATTTTACATCTTTACAGTTTTTCTTTTCATATCTTTTAAAGTTTCCTTGTCCTCTTTGCTAACTCTAAGAGATTCTCTAGTCTTTTGTAAAGCTTTATTATATGTAAAATCATCTAAATTACAACTAGTAAAGTATGCCATAGTTCTATCTCTAAACTTGACAAAACACATCGATAACAACCATGCAACTGCCATTTTATAATAGTACTCGTCGTCTTTTATAGTATCACAAATATCAAAAATTTCATCTAAATACTCCTCAGATAGATAATAGTCCATAAGCATAACAATAGAAAATCTCTTTCTCCATGGATTTTTAGATTTTAAATTATCTAAAATAAATGTGTGCATCCATATTTTTCTTAGTTATTTTAAGAGATGAACAAAATGTATCATTTACAGACCAAGAATCAATTCTTCCTATAAAATCATCTACATAGTCTATAAATTCCTCTATATCACAGTTTTTAACATTTCCAATTACAAGCCCTCTAATAAACTCTTCCTCTATATATCCATTATCATTTTTATATGATATATCTAAGAATTTTCTCCAATCTCCTTTTGAAATTTCAGCTGCTTTTTTTCTAAGCTCTGGAATTCTTATCCCGATAATTTTTTCTTTGCCAGGATTAAGGTTTAAAGTAAAATCTCTGTACTTTTCATCTGCATTATTTTTTAAATTTACAATAAGTTCGTTATAAGTTTCTTTGTTCCAAATTACTTCGCCCATTATTTTTCTCCTTTGGCCTTTACTATACTTTAGAGTATTTTATAAAATAACAATATTTTTATTATATAATCATTATAAATTATCTATATGTATTTACTATGTATTTTAGTATATACATCATTATAACATTCTAAAATTATGGCTACAATGTAATTTGTTAATATTAAAACATAAAAAATACGTACCCTAAAAAGAGTACGCATTTTTATATCTATTAAATTAATTTATGGGGTAAGAGCTAACTATCTTATGCTTAATGCTTCACTCATTACACATCTTCTTATTCTACAGAAAGATTTAGCTGAAGTGATACCTTCTCCTGTTGGTCCAGCTATTGTGAATGTAGTGTGTCCTTCTCCGCCTACACCTATTCCTGCGTATGAAGGTGCATTTTTTACGAATATTGTTGCTTCTAATTTTTTAGCCATTTTTGTAAGTTTATCAACATTTTTAGAGTGCATTATAGCAGTATGTCTGTTTCCTGCTTCTGCTTCGTACGCCCAATCTATTGCTGTGTCTACATCAGATACACTTACTATTGGAAGTATTGGCATTAACATTTCTTCTGTAACTAGATGATGGTCTTTATTTGTTCTTGCTATTACAAGTTTTACATCATCATCTACATTTATTCCTACTAATGCAAGTAATTCTTTTGCTGATTTACCTACTAGGCTTGGGTTTGGTTTTCCATTTTCTTTAGATACAGCTTTGTCTAACTGTTCTAAAACTTCTGGAGAAGTTATTTCGTATGCTCCATTTTTCTTCATGTAGTATATTAATTGATCTACTACTGATTCAACTGCAAATACTTCTTTTTCAGCTATACATGGAACATTGTTGTCAAAGCTTGCTCCTGACACTATATCTTTTGCTGCTTTTTCTATATCAGCTGTTTCATCTACAACTACTGGTGGGTTTCCTGCTCCGGCTCCTATAGCTTTTTTACCTGCAGAAAGTACCTGTTTTACTATTGCTGGTCCTCCAGTCGCAACTAATAATCTAACTTTTGGGCTTTCCATCATTATTTTACTGTTTTCTATTGATGGTTCTTTTACCATTGTTATTAAGTTTCTTGGTGCTCCAGCTTCTTCTAAAGCTTTATTCATCATTTTTACAAGTTTTATAGATACTTTTTTAGCTCTTGGATGAGGACTGAATACTACTGTATTTCCTCCAGCTATCATAGATATTGAGTTGTTTATTAATGTTTCTGTAGGGTTAGTAGTTGGTGTTATAGATCCTATTACTCCAAATGGACAATATTCTTCTATAGTAAGTCCATCTTCTCCTGTTATAGCTCTTGTTTTTAAGTCTTCTGTACCTGGAGTATTTTCAGCAGCTACTCTATTTTTGATTATTTTATCTTCTACTCTACCTATTTTTGTTTCTTCAACAGCATCATAAGATATCATTTCTAAGTTTTCTTTTTTTAGAATTTCAGCTCTTATAGCATCTACAAATTTATCTCTCTGCTGAACAGAGCATTCAAAAAGTTCTTTCTGAGCTTTTTCACTTGCATCTATTGCTTCTACCATGCTATCAAATACACCGTATCCGTATTCTTCCTTAGAAGAAACTTCTACACCTTCTTCTTTTATTTCTTCTAGTACCTGTTTTATCATTTCCTGTATTAAATCTAATTCCATTTTCATTCCTCCATTACTTACAGTTAAGCGCTATCCCATATGGTGTTACTAAAAGTGCTTTTTCTGCTTTGATACATTCTACACCTGTTACTTTATTGAAAGTTTCTTCAAAATCATCAAATAGACTTGCTCCTCCAACTACATAAACAGTATCTGTTGGATGATCTTTTAAAAAGCCTTTTACTATTGTAGACATTTTTTCTACTACTGGCACTACTATTGAATATATATCAGATTGATGAGATCTATCTTTTTTCATTTTTTCAGCCTCTGCTTTATCTACACCATAATAACCTGCAACAGCAAGTGTCATGTGTGTTCCTCCAGTAGGCTCATCTGCAGTAAATATTACCTCACCATTTTCTAATACACTTATACCAGTTGTACCACCACCTATATCAACTACTGCTCCATCTTTTATTCCGATTACTGTGGCTGCTGCTGTAGGCTCGTCAACTATGTTAGTTACCTCGAAGCCTGCTCCTTCAACTACACTCACAAAACCTTTAGCATTTTTTACAAGTATTCCTGGTGGTATTGCAGTAGCTGCATTGATAAGCTCAGTACCAAGTCTTTCTTCTAATTCGGCCTTCATTTTCTTTAAGTTCTGTATTGCTCCAACATAGTCAACAACGATTCCGTCTTTTACAACTTTAGATTCATTAACTATCCCAGCTACAGGTTTGCCATCTGCATCTACAACCGCTATAACTATATTTGCAGTCCCTAAATCCACACCACATCTAAGTGGTAATTTATATTCAGCTGTTTTTTCTGATTTTATCAATTCGTCTAATTCATCAAGAATACTGTTTTTATACATAACTACCTCCAGTAACCTACTTTTTAAGTATTGCTATATCATTATTTTTTATGAACGCTGAGTTTGCTTCGTCCATATCTAAGTGCATTTCTAATTTATATTTATCAGAAACTCTAACTAGTACATTAGAAAGAAGCGCCTTTCTAGGTCCCATAAGCTGTACATCAACTAAATCTCCGTCTTTTACATCCATTCTTCTGGCATCTTCTGGAGTCATATGTATATGTCTTAATGCAACTATTGTTCCACATTCTAGTGTTACTGACCCTTCTGGCCCTATTATTTCTATGCCTGGAGTTCCTTCTAATTGTCCAGATTCTTTTATCATAGGTTTTACTCCTAATCTAAATGAGTCTGTTACAGATATTTCTACCTGTGATTTATCTCTAAATGGCCCCAAAATTCTAACCTTTTTAAATTCTCCTTTTGGTCCTTTTATTGTAACTACTTCATTAGCCGCAAATTGTCCTGGCTGTTTAAGATCTACTTTTTTAGTAAGCACAGTATTTTTCCCGAAAAGAATTTCATAGTGCTCTCTTGACAGATGGACATGTCTATTTGAAACACCGATTGGGATCTTATATGCTTCTAAATCATTTAATTTTTCCACTACTCTTTTGCATATTAAGTTTATTAATTCTTCCTGTTTCATGGTATCCCTCGTTTTCATCGTATTTTTTTAACAGTTCTCATACTGTCTTTAATTCAGAATTTTCATTCTATTTGTTATTCTAAAAGCGTCTATATTCTAATACAGTATCCTTTTTTATTAGAATATTAGATTTATAAGCGCTACTGATATCATTATTACTGTAGCAGGTGGGTCTATGTAAGTATCCCCGTTTGTATTTATTATGTTTCCTGCAAAATGCCAAGCAACAGCATTTATAGCACCAACTAAAACTGCTACAAGTATATTACCTGATAATACATAAGCAAGCGCTGCTGGAAAAGATATGTGATGTGTTATTGGTATTCCAAATCCAGCCTGTAAGAATATAAGTGATGCTGCACTTATTCCGAAACATACTACTGGATAAGACGCCATTGCTTCAGGTGATATTCCTAAGCTATTCATTATATATCCAACTGCACCTATTACTAAACCAAATGCAGCTCCAAGTATTAAATCAACAAATACTCCTGATTCAGCTTTAGGTATCCAGTCTCTTTTTTCTTTTAATGAACCTATAGGTCCTGTTTTCCCTATTATTAATCTACATAACATTAATGTACAGAATACTGAAGCTCCTGGGGCATCAGTCTGAAGGAAAGATAATTTTGTTGTAAATAATGTGTAGAATAAAAATCCTACTACCGCAAAAGCTCCTCCAGATAAAAGTGTTGGTATATCTTTTGTTGTGTAAAGTGGTGTTAATACATCACCTGATGATTCAATTTTATGTCTTTTTAATGCTGCTACTGCTGCTGCAGCAGCTGCACCTGTAAATGCTATATGTGGTCCCCAGAATACACCAAATGTTATACTACCTACTGATAACTCTGGAATACCTGCCATTGCTATAAGACCACCTGCTATAGCAAGTATCCCAGTTATTATAAATGCTGGAATTGCTCCAAAAGCTGCTCCGATCACTCCACCACCAAAGGCTGCAATTAATAAATTTAAGTCCATATTGATCTCCTTATTTAGCGACTATGAACCCTACACATTTCTATATTCAGAAATCGTCATACCTTCGTACTTTTTAAAAACTTTGCAGAAATAACTAAATTCATTGTATCCAACTTCAAAAGATATTTCTGCACCACTTTTTTCGGTCATACATAAGTATTCTTTCGCAAGATTTATTTTCTTTAAATGTATATAATTCATTATCGTCATGTTTAATTCTTTTCTGAAAATTCTACTTAAATAACCCTGGCTTATATTACAGTCTTTTACTATATCTTTTAAAGAAATATCTTCTCCGATTTTATTATCGATATATTTAAATACATTCTTTAAAATAGCATATTTAGATGAGCTAATCTCAGCAAAAATGTAGTCCATTATCTTAAATATCCATATTGAAAGCATTCTTTTATCAAGTACAGCCTTGTCAGATATACTAAACTTGTTCTTAATTTCTTCAAAGTTATAATCTCTTTCATGAAAGATTGAAATAAAGACTTTATCAGATATTTCTTTAACAACTGTTCTCAAATCACTATCCTTACTTATTTCATATATCTCATCAACTAGTTCATCTATCATTTCATATCCCTTCATAAAATCTTTTTCACTTATCGTATCAAAAATTCTTTTGGCTATAATATTTTCTTTATTGTCATTATCTTCTTTATGATTATTTAAAATTTCTACTATCATCTTTGGATTAACTGGCTTAACAAAATACCGTTTAATTTTGCTATTAATAGCTGATTTCGCCATTTCAAAACTTTGGTAGCTACTGACAATGTATATGTTTGCTTTTGGATTTATTGAAAGTATTTCTCTTGTTGCATCTATACCATTCATTACAGGCATCATTATATCCATAAAAATTATATCAACCTGATTGTTTTTACAGATTTCAACTGCTTCTCTTCCATTTTTAGCAATATAATCTACTTGAAAACCATCTACTGATGAAATGATTTTCGTCATAGATATTCTCATTAATTCATCATCATCTACTACAAGTATTTTATACATAATCAAAACCTTCATCAAAGTTTATAGGGTATTTAATGTATACCTTTGTTCCTTTTCCTTTGATCCTTTCAGTGTTTATTCTATACTCTGTTCCAAATGTATCAGTCATAAACTTTTGAACATCTACAATAGATTTTACGATTTCATTTCCTTCATGATTTCCACCGTAAATTTTGTAAACATTTTCTAGTTCTGTTATAGCCTGCCCAGTTCCATTATCTTCTACTAAGATTTCTATATCCTTACCTACTTTTGATATACTTATATTTATCATAAGATCTATATCTTCAGTGTTTAAAGTATAATAGATTCCTGCATATACAAATGGCAGTATCAAAGAATACGGTATATTTATATCCAATACATCTTTTTCAAATTTTATATTATAATCAAGTCTATCTGAATATCTAATCTTATTAAGCTTTATAAATTTTTCGACCTTTCTTATTTCATCTCTAATAGTCTTATTCTCGTCAATATCTAATCCACTCTCTATAAAATCTAAATATCTTAAAACTGCTCCATTAGTTTTTGAAGCATCTTCTATAACTGCAAGATTTGATATCATATTAAAAGTATTTCTCATGAAAAACAGATTGTTATCTCTTTTTAAAGTATCTACCTTTTCTTTTAATGAATTATTTTGATACTCTAGTCTTTTTATCTTATCTTCAAGCTCGCTGATTCTAGTTAAGTTCTTCTTTTGATTATGACCAGAAATAAGTTCTTGTTTTGTTAATTGGTTTATTATAAGCTCTACAAGTTTCGCTATTGAAACGATCTCTTTATATGAATATATTTTTAAATCGCTAATATCGACATCTTTTATCTTTTCAGCTCTTATTTCTGTATCTGGTATATTTGCACCACCAGGAATCATATTCTTACTAAGTCTCATAACTGAATCTGGAGCATCAAGGCATCTTACCTGCCCACCGATAAATCCACCTAAGTACTTATCATTAATTATTATAGGTATAGCAACTTCTAAAAGACCACATGGACAAAAGTATATGCTAGTCTGTTTTGTTGTAGCTGCTATTATTGAACCAGATGCATCTGATAGCTTGCATAAAGTCCGCTTATTTTTATCTGTTCTCATCTTTCTACAGAAGTTTGAGAACTTAGTTGGCTCTGATACTGGCTCTCCTCTATAGTCAACAGTTACAAAGGCAAGTCCTGTAACATCAGAAATTATCTTCTGTATTTCGTCTAAGTTCTTTCTTCCAAATATAGATATAATATCAAAGTTATCTTCTTTTCCTTCCAGATATTTTTCATTTATTGAAATATTTATAGATTTACTATTAGTAGTCATAACGGTCTCCTTTTTAGTACCAATATTATAAAAGTTTATAAAAATAATAACTATTTACTATTGGTAATATTTATTATCTTATTATAACTTAATAGATTTTCTCTAGTATTTCAAGTATATCTTTATCTTTGATATCTCTTGGATTTCCTGGAAGACATCTGTCTTTCATTGTATTTACTGTCATTATAAACTTTTCAAGTTTCCATTTGCTTAAATCTACATTTCCACATTGAGAAATATTCTTAGGAAGATTCATTTCTTCCATGATATTTCTTATAAATAACTTTAGTTTATAGATTGCATCACAGTCACAATCATTTCTTTCTGCAAGTCCAATTTTTCTAGAGTACTCAGCATATTTTTCTTTTGTTTTACTATCTTCCGAGTTAAAATCTATTACCTCACAAAGTAATATGGCATTTGCTAGACCATGAGCTATGTGGTATACACCGCCAAGCTGATGTGCTATCGAATGATTAACACCTAATCCAGCAATATTAAATGCATTTCCGGCTAAATTTGATGCCATATGCATTTTTTCTTTTGCCACTTTATCGTCAGCATTTTTATATGCTGAAAGTAAATATTTAACGACTAATTCTCCTGATTTTTCTGCAAGTGCATCTGAAAAATCATTAGCTCCTTTTGCAACATATGCTTCTAATGAATGTGTAAGTACATCCATTCCTGTATTTGCAACGATTGCTGGAGGAAGAGATTCTGTAGTCTTTGGATCAAGTATTGCTACAGTTGGAAGAATATCACTTGATATAAGTGCGTGTTTTACGCTGCTCTGCTCATCTGTTACAACTGCAACATTTGTAACTTCTGACCCTGTTCCACTTGTTGTAGGGATTGCTATAAATTCTAAATCTTTTTTTAGCTTGCCTGCCTGTTTTAAGAAATATATTGTTCCTTTGGCAGTGTCTATAGCTGATCCTCCACCAAATCCAATTAAATATTCAGCGTCTATATGTATCATTTTTGCCATAGCTTTTGATACAACACTTAGAGGAGGATCTGGTTTTATATCGTCAAATATTTCTACTGTATTTGTTTTGTCTAGATTATCTAGAACCATATTTATCATTTTATTTTTTACTAAAAATCCATCTGACATAACTAATACCTTTGAATTTTTTATATCTCTCAAAGATTCCATAGCTCCTTCGCCAGAATAAATTTTTGTAGTCTGACTTATTATATTCATAATTATCTTCCTCGATTTACGCTATCTATTTCTATAATATTGTCAAAGTATCAACTGTTACACATCTTCTTTTTCTAGAAAAATCTCTAGCTGTAACAGCTCCTTCTCCTGTTATATTTGCTATAGTGAAGCTTGTTCCACCTACTCCACAGATTCCTATTCCATCAAGTGAACAACCATTTTTTATAAATATACTAGTTTTCATCACTCTTTCTGCAAGTCTTAGTCTATCCATTCTATTTGAATGAATTCCTGATGTATGTCTACATCCCTGCTCGACATCAGATGCTATTTCTAATGCTTCATCAAAATCCTTTGCTCTTACTATACTTACTAATGGCATTAATAATTCTTCCGTTACAAAAGGATGAATTTTAACAGTTTCAACAGCTATTAATTTATAGCTTCTATCTGTTTCTATTCCTGCATCTTTTAAAATAACATCCGCATCTTTTCCACCGTATAACTTGTTAGGTTTCATATCTTCTGTTAGTAAAAGCTTTGAAAGTTTTAACATTGTAGCTATATCTTTTACATAGAATACACCGTTTTTCTTTAATTCTTCTTCTAACTTATGAGCAACTTCATCCACTACTATTATGTTTTTTTCTGTTATACACATTATATTGTTATCAAATGAAGCCCCTCTAGTTATACAGTCAGCAGCTCTTTTTATATCAGCAGTTTCATCTACTATAAATGTAGGATTTGCAGGACCCGCTGCTATAACTTTTTTGCCACAAGATACTGCACTTCTTGCATTATCTGAACCACCAGTAGATACTACTAGGTCTACATCTGGATGATTCATTATTTCTTTTATATATGCAAGTTTACATTCATCTAGCGTAACTACTACATTTTCTATACCTGTGAGATCAGAAATTATAGTGTTTATTATATTTGTTAAGAATTTTGATACATTCATAGCTCTAGGATGAGGGCAGTTTATAACTGTATTTCCTGCTGCTAAAAGAGCTATTGTATTATTTATCATAGTTTCACATGGGTTTGTACTAGGCTGTATTGCACAAGCTATTCCATATGGAGTGTATTCAAATAATGTAAACCCTCCATCGCCATGTCTTATTTCACTCATTAGAATCTCTGTACCTGGAGTTTCCTCTATAGCTAATTTTATTTTTAATTTTTTGTCTTCTAAGTTTCCCATGCAAGTTTCTTTTAGTGACATTTCTGCTAATAGATCAATATAATCTACGAGTTTTCTTCTGATTTCTCTTATTACTTCCTCTTTATCTCTTAGACTCAGTTTAGAGTATAATTTAAAGGAGCTCGTTGCAGCATATATCGCATCATTTACATCGGAAAATACGCCTTTTTGATTATTCATAATATCTCCTTTATACGACTACATCATCTATTATTCCTATAATAGCTAAGTCTATAGTCGCTCTTCTTCTTTCTTCTTCTACTCTGACAGAAGATCCTGACCCTACTAATACATACTCTCCTATACCAGCTCCAACAAAATCTGCAGCAACCTCTTCAGGGCCTTCTTTTTTTAGTGCTGAATTTACAGGCTGAACTATCATAAGTTTTGAGCCCATTAGAGTATCATTTTTTTTAGTTGCAACTACATTTCCTACTACCTTTGCTATATACATCAGAAACCTCCTGTTTTATTACTTATTTATTACTATTGTTGTTTTCGTTTGTCACTTTGTTTGTTGTTGTTTTTCTTCTTCTATTTGAACTTGATTGAGATTTTGTTTCTTTTATTTCTTCTTTTATTTGTTCATTTTCTACTTTTTTATCTTCTTTAGCTTCAGGTTTAACTTCTTCTTTAGTATCTTTAACCTCTTCTTTTTTTTCTACAGGTTTTTCTGTATTTTCAGAAGTGTTTTCTACTTTTTCTTCAACCTTAGGCTCTTCTTTTACTTCTTCTTTTTTAGGTTCTTCCTTTTTTTCTTCTTTAAAAGAAAGAATTCTTTTTTCTAACTCCATATTAGGTCTAGCTATTACATTAGATGCAACATAAGCCCCTGACTGTAATGCTAAGCTTTTACCTGCTGATATGGCTGCCTTTACTGCTCCAACATCTCCAAATATTTTTACAGTAACAAATCCAAATCCTTTTGTTATTTCAAGATCATTTATTTCTATATTAGCTGTTTTTGCCATAGCATCAGCGACAACAATAGCTGATGATAATCCTACAACTTCAATAGTTCCTAGAGATTTACCCAATTACATCACCGCCCTTATGTCGTCTATCATTTCTATATTAAATTCAAAAATTTCTCTATAATATGCTAGTATTCTCTGTTTATATTTTTCAGGCTCTTTCCCTGTTAACTTTTCTATTCCAAACTTCATAAAATAAATTTTAGCACCTTCTTCAAAACAACGTCTTACAACCTTTGTTATCGCTGTTTTATCAGTACAAGATGCTATATCTATTATGTCATTTCTAGAAATTACTGGAAATACTACCATTTCATTATCAGACTCTACTTTAAACTCTTTAACTGTTAAAATATCATAGCCTAATTTTAATTCTTGAGCTTTCGTTCTAAATTCATCAACTTTATCTCCAAGGATAAGTATTTTCACATCTTTATTAAGTTTTTTTAATTCTTCAAAAAAAAGATAATATCTATTATCCCATTCTTCATTTACTGCTATGTAAATTTTTTTCTCTTCTTTTAGTGATAAAAGCTGTTGTTCTGAAGATATCTTTTCCTGTTCGATAAGTACTTGTCTGATTATCTTTCTTAATATCGCATTAAAATCTTTTTCACTCACTGACATTTTATCCTCCAATTATAAGAAAATCCATCTCCGCACAAGGCGGAGATGTTCTTCTTACTTTTAGATTATTTCTTTTTCTTCAAATTTTTTATTATTCGAAGTGTGGTATTATTCTTTCTGTATCAGTGTGAGGTCTTGGTATTACGTGAGTAGATACTACTTCACCTATAGCTCTTGCAGAAGCTGCTCCAGCGTCTACTGCTGCTTTAACTGCACCAACATCTCCTCTTACCATTACTGTTACTAATCCTGATCCTATTTTTTCGTATCCTACTAGGTTAACGTTAGCAGCTTTTACCATAGCATCTGCTGCTTCTATTGCTCCTACTAGTCCTTTAGTTTCAACCATTCCTAATGCATCTGAGTTCATAATTTACCTCCATAAATTTATCTTTTTTCTTTATATTTAAATCTTATTCTCTTTTCTCTTAATTCTTATATATATGGTACTGTGCTTGATTCAGGATGTGCTCCTAAAGCTCCTAATAATTTTATACCAACTTCTCTTGCAGCCTGAACTGCCTGTCTAACTGCTCCAGAGTCTCCTGTGAATGTTAATATAACTTCGTTTGAGAAACTTGTTCCTTTTGCTGGAGAGCTGTATGCAACAACATCTACGTTAGCTGCTTTAACTGCTGTATCTGCAAGTACTGTTCCTATAGCTGCTGGTCCTGCACAAACCATACCAAATGATTTTCCAAGAGGAGTTCCAAAAGCTTTTTCTAAACAGTAGCTTGCTCTTGCTGTGTACTGGAATTCTAAGTGTCCAGCTTCATTTCCGTAAACATCTCCAAAGTATTTTGGAAGAGATTCTAAAGCTATTTCTACTGCTCTTCTAGCATCAGAAACATCTTCAGCTCCTATGTATATAAGTGAACCATGTCCTGCTCCACCTTTTGTATCTCTAGGTAATTCAACAGATATTACTTCAGTATTTGTTGCTTTAACAGCATCATCAACTGCCATTATCTGTGGTCCAGCGCCAGTTCTTCCACCTATTATACCTATTGATCTAAATTTTCCAAGTCCCATAGCTTCTGTAAGAAGTGGGTCAACACTTGCTATAACAAGACCTATTGTATCTCCTTCAGATACTCCTACGAATTCAGTAACGCTTTCTGCGCAACAATGTTTTTTAGGTTCACATTTTTCTTCGCAAGTATTAGCGTTTAATCCTAATTCTTCAGAAACCTGGCCCATTACTTTTTCTAATAATTCTTTATCCATGTTTGCCTCCCGTTATCCACCGATTTTACATTCTAAACCGTAGCTTTCTACAATTTTTTTATATTTTTCAAGTTCTTCATCTTTTACTTTTGGAACACCTTTAAGTTCGTATTCTCTTCCTAATAATTCGTACTTACCTTCTCCATAGTTGTGATATCCTAGAAGATGTAACTCTCTTACATTTGGAAGTGAGCCTGCAAATTGAGCAATCTTTGTAATTTCCTCTTCATTTGCATTGAACCCAGGTATAACTGGTACTCTTATAATCGTATGGGTAATTTCCTGTATAAGCTTAGCTGCTTTCATAATTTTTTCGTTGTCTACACCAGTAAACTTTTTATGAGGCTCTGAGCTTATACTCTTTATATCAAGTAGAACTAAGTCTATATATGGAACCACATCTCTTATCACATCCTCATTTACAAATCCTTCCGTTTCTATGGCTGTGTGCCATCCTTTTGCTTTACAAGCTTTGAAGACTTCTTTTGCAAATGCAGGCTGAGTAAGTGCTTCACCACCTGATAATGTAACACCTCCATTAGATCTGTAGTATTGAATGTCATCTTTTTTAACTTCTTTGATTACTTCCTCTACTGTCATCTCCTTACCCTTCATAGATAATGCTCCAGAAGGACAAACAAGAGCACATTCACCACATAGTGTACATTTTGTTCTATCTACCCAATATTTATTTTTAGGATCTATAGCCTTTGCCTTGCATGCTGATATACACCGTCCACATTCAATGCAAAGGCCCTTTCTATATAATAGATCCGGTTTGTACGACTGAGATTCAGGGTTTGAACACCACTTACATCTCAGCGGACAACCTTTTAGGAAGACGATTGTTCTGATACCAGGTCCATCGTGAATTGAGTATCTCTGTATATCAAATACCACACCTTTGGCACTGTAATTAACAGATTCCATATAATCTAACTCCCTTTAATTATTTCAATTTATATTTTCTAAAATCTATTTCTATCTTTAATAAACTTTTTATTACATATTATGTTCTGTTCTGTTTATTATATCGTCCTGAACTTCTTTAGCTAGAGTAACGAAATGAGCACTGTATCCTGCAACCCTAACTATTAAGTCCTGATGATCTTCAGGATGTTCCTGAGCTTCTATTAATGTTTCTTTATCTACAACGTTGAACTGAACATGACTTCCTTTGTGGTCAAAGAAACTCTTAACTATTGATACAAAGTTTTTAAGTCCCTGTTCACCTGAAACAGCTGCTGGAGTAAATTTCTGGTTGTAAAGTGTACCATTTGATGCCTGAGCATGGTCAAGTTTAGCAACTGAGTTTGATGCAGCAGTTGGTCCATGAGTATCAACACCCTGTCTTGGAGAAACACCATCTGCTAGAGGTTCGTGAGCTAATCTACCATCTGGTAATGCAAGAACGTCTTTACCAAATAATACGTTTGCTGAAACTGGGTATATACCAGCCTGGAACTGTCCACCTCTAGGGTTAGTATATTTATCTACTTCGTTGCAGTAGATTTTTCCACATCTTCTTGCAAATTCATCAACTTCTTCTATATCGTTACCAAAGCTGTCTGTATTCTGAAGTATTTTTCTTATTGTAGTAAATCTACCTGTTGATTCTCCACAGCAAGTTCCAGTTTTGCAAGCTGAAGTGCTTATTTTTTCAGTTAATTTATTTTCTAAAGTAGCCATATCTATTGAACCTGTGCTAGCTAATATTTTCTTAACAGCTTCGTATATTTCAGCTTCTGATAAGCTAGCTCCTTCTATTGAAGGTTCTTTGCATCCTGGAGTTACACAATCAGATACACCGAAGTTAGATTCTAAAGCTTCTTTTAATTCTTTTAATGTTATTTTCTTATCTTCAAATACATGTTTCTGTATAGCGTATAAAGAGTCACCTGAGTCAGCTACACCGAATGCCTGAGGTCCTGTGAAGTTGTATATAGCTCCACCTTCCTGAGCAGTTTTACCAACTTTTATACAATCATCAACCATTGCTGACATGAATGGAAGTGGTGCTCTTTCTATATGAGCGTAGTCAACAGCGTTGTCTGCTTCAGCTAGACGTCTTACAAAGTATTCCATCTGTTTCTGATATGCGTCGAATATTTTTTCTATACTATCTAATTCTTCTAATTCACCAGTTACTGGTCCAAGCTGTTTTCCATTGCATCTACCATTGTTTAAAGTTATTTCAAGAACTTTAGCTATATTGAAGAATGCAGCATCATGCCATCCTTCTGTTCTGTGTCCAGCCTGTGGTTCAACACAACCTATTATGCAGTAATCTCTAGCATCTTTTAAAGCTACTCCTCTTGCTACTAATGCAAGTATTATAACTTCGTCATTGTAGAATGCTGGAACACCATATCCTAATCTTGAAACTTCACAAGCTCTGTATAAGAATTCTAGTGGAGAGTTCTGATGTACACGAACTGAGAATGAAGGAGCTGGTAATTTAACATGTGCAACTGCTTCCATACACATATAAGAAACTTCATTTGTTGCATCTTTTCCTTCTTCGTCCTGTCCACCAACACAAAGGTTCTGGAATACTGCGTATCCTGCAAATGCCTGTGCTGAAACTTCATCTCTAGTTTTGTTTACGTCATTTAATTTAACCCATATACAGTCTATTAATTCCTGAGCGAATTCTCTGCTTATGTTGTCATTTTTTAAGTATGGGTACATATACTGGTCAAATCTACCTGGAGATATTGAGTGACCATTTGATTCTATCTGTACCATTATCTGTATGAACCAGAATGACTGACAAGCTTCATAGAAGTTTCTTGCACCATATTCTGGAACTCTATCACAGTTTGCAGCTATCTGAACTAATTCAGCTTTTCTAACTGGGTTAGATTCTGCTGCTGCTAATTCTCTTGCTTTATCAGCATATCTATGAGCAAATTTTATTGCTGCATTGTAAGATATTATAACCGCATTGTAGAACTGACGTTTTTTGATTGTTTCTGGATCGTCTGGATCTAACTGGTTCATAGCCGCTATAGTTTCTTCTAATACTCCTCTGAATCCTTTTTTAAGTATTTTTCCGTAGTCAACATTAACGTGACCAACACCACCGTAGAAGTAGTTTCCTACTGTGAATACTCCATTTGCTATACAATCTTTTGTTTCAGGAGACATGTAAGAATCTGCTAGTGCACTAGTAGTTTTTCCGTCCCAATATTTGAATGCTTCGTGTAATTCACCCTGAACTTTTTCAGATATTTCAAATGGGTCAGCCATTCTGCTGTGCATTGTTTTGAATTCTTTTTCAACCCAGTCATAAGAGAATTCTGGACATATTTCAGTAGATCTTGGGTTTATTGTTATTGATCCAACTATTAATTCGTTATCTCTTATTGTTACTGGTAATTCGTTGAATATTTTTTCAACTGCTTTTGCTCTTCTTATAACTGTTGGAAGACCTTCAGTTTCTTTGTAAGATTCTGTTACTAAACAAGCTCTTTCTGATTCAACCTGAGGAACCGCATCAATTATAACCTGTCTTAATTTTTCAATTCTCTCAGTTGGTTTGCTAAAACCTTTTTCTAACATAAGTGAACCTCCTAAAAATTAAATAAATTTATTAAAGAATAATTTATATTAACAGACAAATATAAAAAGGATTCTTAATTTGTCGTTATTTCTAAACACATCTTTCAACATATACTTTATCAATTTTTTGATAGGTCTAGTTAATACAATACAACCTCCGTTATTGTAATATTAAAATCAAAGCAAATTTTTAACATATAGATAATCGTTTTCCTAATTAAATAATATATATTTTAAATTTATATATAACTTTTATTTATTTTTTATATATTTTCCGCTTTTTTTATTTCTTTTTTTAATATTTTTTCTTTTTTGTTTTATAGGTTTGAATTTTTCAATTTTATCAATTTGTAAAATTTTACCCTATTATATGTAATAGTCAAACTTTATCCCCCTTTTAATTGATTTGAATTTTACATTTAAAATATAATTATCTTGTATATTTATACTTACTCAAAAGGAGGGATTTTTAGTGGATTTTTCTGTAGGAATACTAGAGTTCCCACACATAGCTGAAGGATATAAAAATATAGACTATATAATGAAGCATTTTTCTATATCAACCCTAAAGCTTCAGAGAATTTGTCCCGGAAGATTACTTTTTATTTTTTCAGCAGATACATCGGATGTAGTAAATATAATGAAAGAATATAAAGATAATAAAAGAAAAATTCTATACAGCTCAGTAACTGGAATAAGTGAAAAATGTATAGAATCTTTATCTTCAAGAAATAAGGTCGATGATTTTTCTGATTTGGGAATTGTAGAAATAAAAAACTGTGTAAATACAATAAAAGTAGCAGATATGATTTTAAAGACCTCATCTTCAGAAATATTAAAAATAGACATGGGACTTGGATTATTTGGAAAAGGTCTTGTATTCTTCGTAGGCTCTATATCAAATATAAGAGTAGCTATAGATACTATTAATGATAATTTTTCAAAAGAAGAAATAGTTTCTACTGAAATAATCTCAAATCCAGTAGATGATTTTAAGAAATTATTTTGCTACTAATATATAGAAAGGAGATTCCATGAAAACTATTGATGAAATAATGAAAGAAGTTCACTCTCTTTGGAGACAGGGACGAGAAAAAGAAATGGCTCCTCTATTAGAAGAAGCTATAAATCTTTGCAAGCTTCAAAACAATAATCTTAAACTAATCGAATTGTTAAATGAATACGGCGGTTGTTTAAGAAATCTTGGAGAATTTGATAAGGCTATATCGGCTATACAGGAATCTATAGATGCATATGAAAAATCAAATCTTTCTAATGAAATAGCTTATGCTACTTCTATTATGAATCTAGCAAACATCTATAGAGAGAAAAAAGATTACTTTAATGCAGAAAAGTATTTCAATATTTCAAAAGCTATATTTGATAAGTTAGGAGATAAATCTTATTCTTATGTCGGCCTTTTAAATAATTTCTCTCTTCTTTATAAGGAAATTGGAAATTACTCTGCTGCGGAAGAAATGCAGCTTGAGTCGATAAGAATTTTGGAAAATAATTCAAAAATGAATGTTCCTCTTGCTATAAGCTATAACAACCTTTACGAGATTCAAAAATTAGCAAAATCTAATAACTCTAGCATAGAAAATTTAAGAAAGGCAGAACAGATTTTACTTAAAGAAACTGGTACAAATCATCCTCTTTACGCATCTGTGCTAAACAATATGGCTGATTATGAATTTTCTAATAAAAATTATACTGAAGCTCTTTCACTTTATAAAAAGGCTCTTGAGATTGTTAGAGCTTGTTATGGTGAAAAAAGTGAGGCATTCTTATCCGTATTTAAAAATATAGACTTTGTAGAGGATTTTATAAAAACACTATCTATAAAAGAACCTAGCAGTTCTGATTTTGAGAATGACTTCAAAACAAAGGAAATTGATTGTACAAATTCTAACTCTAAAAGATTGACTGGAATTGAAAGAGCTGAAATAGTCGCAAAATATACATCTGAATTTATAAAAGCCAAATATCCAGACTTATACTCTAGAATATGTCTTGCATTAGTTGGGGTAGGTTCTGAATGTTTAGGATTTGACGACGAAATATCAGAAGATCACAACTTTTCATCTCGATGTCAGCTATTTTTAGATGACTCTGATTACAAAACTTATAAATCAGACCTTGAATCATCATTAAAAATCTTCTGCAAAGATTTAGAATCTCTAACATCTAATTTAAAAGATATAAATGTTGAAATAATGCCAATACCTAACTTCTATAAATACTATACTCTTTTTGAAAACGGACCTAAAACAGAATCCGAATACAGAAAAGTTCCTATGGATTTGCTTTGTGTAGCTACAAATGGAAAAGTATTTTTAGATAACTTAGGGAAATTTTCTGAGATACGAAATAGATTATTAAACTTCTATCCAGAAGATATTAGACTAAAGAAAATAGCATTTCAATTGAATAAAATGGCTCAATCAGGGCAATACAACTACAGCCGAATGATTAAAAGAGGAGATACTATAGCCGCTAATATTGCTCAAGGTGAGTTTGTTAAACACTATTTAGAGTTTGTTCATTTATTAAATAAAAAATATATGCCATTTTATAAATGGTCTTATAGAAGTGCTTGCTCTCTTGAAATTTTAGGAAACTTTACTCATGATAACTTAAAAAAACTTTCTGAAGCATCTATATACGAAAAAGAGTCCCTAATAGAAGAAATTTGCTTAACTGTTGTAAATACTCTTAATGAATTAGGTCTTAGTAATTCAAAAATAGACTTTTTAACATATCAAGCTGAGGAAGTAAGAAAGAATATTTTAAATCCTTCACTTCGAAATGAGGACAGTTGGATTGAATAAATATATTTTATAAAGAAAGGAGTTGATAATTTTGAATAAGGAAATATTAATAACTGATGTTGTATCAAATGAATGGGAGATGTTTACAAATACAAATAATATTGGACGGAGATCTAGTTGCCAAGACCAAAAGGGCAACTTCATCGCCTCTAGAGCTGCATATTGGAATATATTTGATGAGCAAGTCCTTTCATCTTATTTAAATGATTTATCAAATGCTAAATCCAATAAAATAAATCTAGCTGCTCAAAAATACGGCTACATGATGGAAAGTACTGATCCAGATTATTTTAAAACTATAAAACACCTACTTGTTCCTGTTAATGATAAAAAACTTAAACTTGTAGATTCTATAATGCTTATATATATGAAATGGGAAGAGTCTTTAATTTCTAGTTCTTTAGATAACAAAAATAGAGTCCTTTATAAACAGTACGACTCAAAATACAACACATCAGTAGAAACATATATGAGAGGTGAGCTTACTTCGTATTCTGAAGAAACACTTTCTCTTATATTGGCTCAGTTCTTAAAAAATGTTTCTGATGAAGAAAATCCTGTTAAAAATTATCTTCTTACATTAAAAAATTACGAAGAAGGTAGCAAAAGTAGAAATTGTAGTAAAAATTCTACTTGCTCTGTGGAAAACTCAAATTCTCGTGATAAATTATGCGATGATAATTGTAAAAACACAAGGAATGGATTTAATTCTAATCTAGCAGCTCATTACTCTACTGGAGATTGTAATCACAAAAATACTTCTACTTGCAATGTTGAATCTTCAAAATCTGCTTCTTTAAAGAGAATTTTCTCTTTAAACTTAGATTTAGCTGAAAGATTAGCTGATATTGCAGTCAAAGTTGCTAATAGTATTGATTTAGATGTTGTTATTACAGTTGTAGATGCATCTTCAAACCCTATACTTTTCAAAAGAATGGATAATTCTCTTCTTTGCAGTATAGAAATTTCTCAGGCTAAGGCAAAAACTGCTGTTGAGTTTAAGGCAGATACATTGTATTTATCTAACAACGAATCTCTTAAAACACTTAATAATTTCTCTAATGGTTCTACAAACTACCGCTTCTTAGGTGGTGGTGTTCCTGTAAAATCATTATGCGGAAAAATTATAGGTGGTTTAGGAATAAGCGGTGGCTCTGTTGAACAGGACTGTCTTGTAGCTGAAAAAACATTAAAAATATTTGAAAATAGCTTAAAATAAACAAAAAAACGGATAAGAGTAAATTTTTCTCTTATCCGTTTTATTTTTATATTTATTCTTAGTTTTACTTTATTTATGTAGTATTTGATTAATCTCCTACTCCAAAGTCAGTATTATTATAAAGAACTTCTATATTTGGATTATCATCTAAATATTTAAATGTTTCACAATACCATTTTACAAGTTCCTCATCTCTCTTAACCGGAGTCGTATTATTTACAAACACATTTATAGTTCCTCTTTCAAAGTAGTTTTCTACTATTTCTATATCTCTTTTAATCATTTCCTTAGTCTGACCTTTCATACCGACAAGTAGACAAGGTGAGTTGAAATATTTTCTAACATCTTCGTAAGTCTTGAAATTAGCACATTTGTTGAGGTATCCATTTCTAAAATCATTGTCAAATGTTTCAACACCTATTTTGAATTTTACCTCTACTCCTTTGAAGAATTCCTTCATTTCTTCTAGTCTGTTTTTATAGCACCAATGGCTTTCAAACCAAAGAGTTTTTATATTTTTTTCTAATACTATCTCTCTTATTTTTTCTAGAGTTTTTTTCGGAATTTCAAAGCAGCTACCAGAGTTTATAACCTCTAATACACCAAATTCTCCTGTTATATTTTCAAGAACTTCAAAGTTTGTTTTGTTCATTTCTTCTTCATTCTGTGAGTTGTCATCTATATAATCGCAGAAAAGACATTTTCCCCATACACAAGGAAATGCTTTAAGCAATACTATTTCTCTAGGATTTTTTTCAGTTATTTTACTGTATCTATCCATTATTTCTTCCTCCGTCTGGACTTCTCCTTATCTTTTTGAAAAGGAAGCCACAAATTTTTTAGGCATTGCATTTAGACCTAAGCTCACTAGTGCAACTGCTGTAAACTTGTCCGCATAGTCAGTAACTATCTGAACTAAGAATGCTGCCATTACTTTATTCATACCTATTCCACTTAGGAACTGTAGTATATATGAAGATCCTGATGATGTTATACCATCAAATAATACAACTGTTATTATTGCACTAACTATTGATGTAGGAATTGCGAATAATAGAACACCTAGAGGAGTTTTCATTCCTTTTAGAAGTCCTCTTTCAGCAACTATTCCCGCTAGTAGACCTGTTGATATCTGAACTGGAGCGTAGTATAAAGAGTACACATCAAATGTTCCACTTATTAAACTTCCGCAAACCCCTGTCATCACAGCGTATTTAGGTCCAAGTAATATTGCAACCATTATTGTACCTATTGAATCCATATATATAGGTAATCTAAATGTTAATGCTATAAAAGCACCGATTATATTTAAAGCTATACCAAATGCCATAAGTGTAAGTGTTTTTGTATTAAATTCTTTTTTCTTTTCCATTATAAATTTCCTCCCATTGCTTCAATTAATTCCTCGTTTCCAGGGAATATTCTGTTCATAAACATTTTCATAGTTTTTTCTGAGTCTACTTTAGTTAGTACTAAAGCATTTTTTTCTTTTTTATAGAAGTCAAATTCGTCTACTATCGTCATTCCAATAGCTTTTCCTGCTTCCTCTACTTCAACAAAATACTCTTTTCCGCTGCATATACTCTTATTTATGAAATAAGCAATTGCAAGAGGATCGTTTATAACGCATCCTATAATTCCCTCCTGATTCCAGTGGAAATCTATATAAAATCTTGTTATTTCTTTTATAAATTTGTACATTTTTTCGTTGCCTAGTCTGCTCATAAGCTCTAGTCTGTTTGGTGTTAATACAATTTCTCTTGTAACATCAAGGCCTATCATCTGAACTTTTACTGGCATATTTTTGTAGACATAGTCTGCTGCATGTGGGTCAACCCAGTAGTTAAACTCTGCAACTGGTGAGCAATTTCCATTAGATTTGAAATTTCCTCCCATTGTAACAAATTCGTCTATGTTCGCAAAAGCTTCTTTATCCATCTGTAGTGCTTTTGCTATGTTTGTAAGTGGTGCAAGTGCTATTATTGACACATTTTCTTTGTTTTTAAGTGTGTCCACTATAAACTGTACTCCACCTTCTTTAGGCTCAACACCTTCTACATCTGAGTAGTTGTTTTCACCTAGCCCATCCTCTCCATGAGTGTCCTGTGCTGTAACAAGTTCTCTCACTAGAGGTAGTTCTTCACCAATGTATACTGGTATGTCTGTTCTTTCGCATATTTCCAGTACTTTGATTGCATTTTTTGCACCCATTTTTGCAGGTAAATTTCCACCGCATACTGTTATTCCCAGAATCTCTAATTCTTCAGATTTTATCGCAAGCATTAGAGCTAATGCGTCATCAATTCCTGGGTCGCAGTCGATTATTACTTTTCTTCTTTCCATTTTATATCCCTCCTTTTATTATTGCAAAGGAGAACTATACGACTTTTTTGCAACAAAAAAAGCCATATCAAAGGATACAACTTTATATACTGCCACTATATAAGATCCTTAGTTTTTTATACTTGGAGTTCTCGAACAAGTCCCAACATTCCTAGTATTATTTTTCAGAAAGGTTGGATTTTAAAGGTTTATACTACTTTAGTATATTGAATTTTTAGCAAATGTCAGAAGAATCCGCAGAAAAATTATATTATCCACAGTTTTTCAATCTTTCTTTTGCTACTTTATATATTATATATGCTTTTTGTTTTCTTTTCAAGAACTCTTTATATTCTATTACTTGTAACGCTTTATTTTACTTTAACTAATTACATGGAATTTTTTATTATTTATTTTAATATAATTTTTGTAAATCTATTTATTATTTGTGCATTTTATTATATTTTTTATTGTTATATAATTAAATTGTGTTATTTTCATTATAAACTTTTTAAAATAATTCTAGAGGTGATTTGTATGATTATAAAAATAAAAGATTTAAAAGTACTTGAAAAATATAAATTACTTGTTACTTTTGATAACGAGAAAAAAGTAGTCTATGATGTTGAAAATGATATTAACTCTATTCCAACTTACTCAGATTTAAAAACTATACCCGTACTTTTTGAAAATGCTCATTTAGATTCTAGTCGTACTTGTATAGAATGGAATGAATTTATAGATTTACCAAGTGATATTATATATAAATACGGCATAGAAAAATGATTTTGAATTGCAAACGGTCATCTTTTTGCTTTGCATAACAAAGAAATCGAACTCGACAATGCAACTTGATTGCCTGGAGAGGAGATTCTTTGTTATACAAAGCATAAAAAAAGAGACCTTTGTAATTCAAAAGTCCCTTTTCTATACAAATTTCTAAAACTCTACTCCAAGAATATCAAGTGCATCTTCAACACATTCTATCTCAAGAGGGAATGCTGGTCCCTTCTCTCCGTCGATATCTGTACCTAAATCATCGTCACAATCTATTCTAACTTTCTTAGTCTTAAAGTATAATATTTCATTGTCAGTTTCAAAATCTAGATGTTCACCTTTTAGCACACCTATTAAAACTGGTAATAGCTTTGGAATAGGCATTCCTTTGAATATTATAACATCTAAATATCCGTCATCTACCTCAGCCTTATACGCTAAATTTATGTTTCCTGCTGTCTTTCCATTAAAGACAAGCATTAAATACATATTTCCAGAATAACAAGTTTCTTCTGATTGAACGTCTATGTGAAATTCTCTCATAGATCTAGCTTCTTCAATTCCTTTTATATAGTATGTTATTCTTCCAAAAGAGTTTTTTATGTCGTTATTTATTTTCTGAGAAACATCTGTAAACATACCCGCACTAGCTACATTTACAAAATATTTGTTATTTACTTTTCCTAAATCTATTTTCTTAGGTCTAGAGCTTATGATTTTCTTAACAGCTTCTTCAGGATCATGTTCTAATCCAAGTGCATTTGCAAAGTCATTTGCCGTACCAGATGGAATTATACCAACTGGAAGATTTATATTTCTTCTTTTTAACTCATTTACCATTAAATCAATAGTTCCATCTCCGCCACAAAAGACAACGTGATCATATGATTCGTCTAAATCTTTGAAAGAAGCCGATACTGGTATATCATAGTCTAGTCTATATGGGATTACTGTATATCCATTTCTTTGATATATTCTTATTATGCTATCTAGTTTACCTGCTAGTTTTTTCTCTCCAGAATTTGGATTATATATAAATTTTACTTTTTTCATACTTCCTCCCAAATTCCTAATAACCTAAGTTTTCATTAAGGAATATTACATGCATTCTATCTCCCTGAACCTGTTTTTTTATAGTAGTGTAATTGTCACAAATTCTATCTGGACTTGAACAATTTACACACATTCCTGTAGTTGCACAAGGAGTTTTTCTATTTAATCTCTTTGTATTTGCTGGAGCTGCTATTGATTTCACTCTCTCTATTGCTTCAGCTTCATTTTTAACTATTTTGTTAGCACCTACAATTACGATTACCTTATCTGGTCCATACATCATTGCAGCAACTCTGTTTCCATTGCCGTCTACATTGTAAAGTTCCCCATTTTCTGTTATAGCATTAGTACTTGTGAAATACGCATCGGCAGAAAATGATTTTCTAAATATTTCTTTTGTATCTGCTGGAGTTAGTCCTTTTTCGTATCTATCAAGGAAAGTATATCTTCCTTCTCTTAAATAGTCTATTATTCCTGTTTCAAATAATGTCATTGAACCACCACAAGCAACAACAGAATCTTTAGCTACTATTTTTTCTATAGTTTCTATAAGTTCTTCCTTGTTGTTTACAAGATATCCATTCATATTATTTTCTTCAAGAGCTTTTATTGTTTTTTCAATTCTTTTTTCGTTTAACCATTCTACATTTTTATCCATGTCAAACACTTCCTCACCACAATTTTTTAAATTATAACTATAATTTCTTTTATTATAATTTTATTTTACATTATAATGATATCATATTTATGCAAAATTTACTGAATTTTCTCTTCATAAATTTTTATAATTTCATCAAAAGAATTTTCTATTTTATTTTTATCATCAGAGCTAAAACTTCCATCTAAGCCTAATTTTATGTCATTTTCAATTAGATCTAGTATCTGATTCATTCCTTCTAATGAGGTTGGTATTTTTTTGTATTCTGTATCTAGTTCTTCTTTTAACTCTTTATCTTCGCCGTCTTTATCAAGTTTAGAATATCTATCATCTAGATATACTTTTATTTCCTCTTTGTCTATTTTTTTAATTGCTTCTCTTTTTTCCTTTACATCATCTAAAATAGATTCTAATTCTTCTTTAGATACATTCCAATTATTTTCTTTTATTGGAGTTATAAAGTCATTGTACCATTCTAATTCAGATTCAAATCTTAAATCAGTAAATTCGTCATTCATTTCTGATACTTCTCTTATTCTTTCTTCTGTAAGTTCTTCCTGCTCAGCATTAGTTTTTGCCTTGCTACATCCTGATAAAACTAATGTCATCATCGCAAAAAGGATTATGATTTTTTTCATTTAATCACTCTCTTCCTATTTTGGATTTTATTTTATTATCTTACTATCTCAACAACTTCTCCGTTTAATGAGAATGATCTAGGCTGAGTTATTTTTACATTTACTAATTTACCTATTAAATTATCTTCGTTACTGTCAAAGTTTACAGTTTTATTCTGTCTAGTTTTTCCAGTGTATCTATTTTTATCTTTTGCGCTTCTTCCTTCAACTAGCACTTCAACAACCTTATCCTGATAGCTATAGTTTATATCATTAACTATTCTATTAACATGTTCTAATACTTCATCAAATCTTCTATGTTTTTCATCTTCTGGAATCTGATCTTCCATTTTAGCAGCTGGAGTTCCTTCTCTTTTAGAGTATATAAATGTAAATGCTGAGTCATATTTAGTTTCTTCTATTACATCTATAGTGTCCTGAACATCTTCAAGAGTTTCACCTGGGAATCCAACCATTATATCTGTACTGAATGCTATGTCAGGTATTTCTTTTCTAACTTTTCTTACTATATTAAGGTAGTCTTCTTTTGTGTAGTGTCTATTCATTTTCTTTAAAAGTGCACTACTTCCACACTGAACTGGTAGATGTAAGAATTCACATATTTTATCACAATCTCTCATAGCATATATAACTTCATCAGATAAGTCTTTTGGATGAGATGTCATAAATCTTATTCTTTCTAATCCTTCTATTTTGTTGACTTCTCTTAGAAGCTCAGCAAATGTCATAGGATTTTCAAGAGTTTTTCCATAAGAGTTTACGTTCTGTCCAAGTAAAGTTACTTCTTTTGTTCCATTTGCAACTAATTCTTTTATTTCATCAAGTATGTCCTGTGGCTCTCTACTTCTTTCTCTACCTCTAGTGTAAGGAACTATGCAATATGTGCAGAAGTTGTTGCATCCGTACATTATATTTACAAATGCTTTTAGTTCAAATTTTCTGTTGCTGTGTAACCCTTCTATTACTTCTCCATCTACATCCCAAACTTCAACTATATTTTTTCCAGTTGTCATCTGTTTATATAGTAGTTCTGGGAATCTATATAGGTTGTGAGTACCAAACATTAGGTTTACATGTTTGTGATTTTTTTTGATTTCTTCTACAACATGTGGCTGCTGCATCATACATCCACAAAGTGCTATTTTTACGTCTGGATTTTTTCTTTTTGTGAATTTTAGCTGTCCTAAGTTTCCGTATACTTTCATTTCTGCGTTTTCTCTTACTGCACAAGTGTTGTATATTATTAGGTCTGCTTTGTATAGTTTTTCTGTTTTTTCGTATCCCATTCTTTCAAGCATGTATGCTAGTTCTTCTGAGTCGTGCTCATTCATCTGACACCCGAACGTACCACAGCCCACGACAGGACGACGGTGTTTTTTCTTTGCCCACTGGTCATTAAGTTCTCTAACTTTATCCATGAACACTTCCTGTTCTTCTAGTTTTTTAGGGTCTAGTACTTTCTGTCTTGGTTTCTTTACTTCTTTGTTTATGTTAATTGTTTCCATTTTTTTCTCCTTTTCTATTTATAACTATCCTTTTTATTTTATCATAGTTTTGAAATATTTTTTAGATGTTATTTTTATTAGTGCTTTATTTATTCAAAAATAAATATATTATTTTTGAATAAATTTAATAAAAACTTGACTAATGGTTACCATTACAGTATAATATAAATATAGAAAGGAGGTGGTAAAAATGAGCAACAAAAAAGAGAAAGCTAAGTGGGAATTAATCTTAATAAAAGTAACAGTTGTCAATATTCTAATTGACATTATAAAAGATTTAGCAATCACAATAATAAATCTTTTTAAATAATTCCAAATGGGGAGGTTGGCTCCCTCCCCTTATAGCTTTCTCTAAGATAATTATAACATGAAAGGAGGATATAAAGATGACAGAAGATAAAAAAGTTAAATTAATTAAATTTATTGTACTTTTACTTTCTGTTGGAATAGTTTTAAAATTGATTGATTTGATTCGTATTGTTATAAATGCTTTTTAGATAAATACTTTTTTAGGAGGATTAAAAAATGGAACAGTTTAAAAGAAATGTAATAATGAATAAAGCTGGTGGTGCATCTGGTAAAAATACCTACTCTTATAAGCTGTCTCTTCCAGCTCGGGTTATAAAAGAATTAGGTGTTACTCCTGAAGATAAGGGTCTTATACTTACTTTAGAAGATGGAAAACTTATAATCGAAAAAGACCACTCTGAAGAATAAAAAAATTGGGCGAAGGAATTTGATTTCCCTCGCCCATTTTTGTTATAAGTTATGAGATTTTTTTAGATTTTTAAACACTATAGGACCTCTCCCATAGTTGTTTACTGTTATAATATATTATTTTGGACTATTATATTTTTCTTTCTTAGATTATTTTATTTCTTATATTTTGTACTTTTTACAACTATAATAATTTAGCTGCGTTTTTAAAAGTCT
>OGEP01000885.1_pt1 | contig 37979 bp, 32 predicted proteins | sample 1570721 | NCBI WGS metagenome assembly OGEP01 (sample SAMEA2582131, study PRJEB24529) | metagenome | biome: Human gut stool | place: China | collected 2011 | reverse complement strand
TATGACAGGGGCGACGGCACGTTTGGTGACTTGATAATAACATACAACGTGAAGTTGCCGACCGGTCTCAACGAGCGCCAGAAGGATTTGTTGCGCCAGATGCGCACGGCGTGAGCTGAGAGCCGGTGGTGATCCGCAGCCACCTCATAGGGCATCGACATTTGTGCCGGGCCTCCTCAATGGCATGACTCGAAGAGTGCCTTTGTGGTGGCCCGGTCTGTTTTTCGGCTTTGGGCACCCGCCAGCCGGCGTGCATGCCAAGCATTGATTTTTATTTACAACGGGCGTCGCCGTTTTACCACGATAATGATGCTGCAGTGTCATCAGGCCCGTTTCGAATTGCCAAACGGCCTGTTTTACTACTCAATACGGCCTGTTTTGCATGTCAAAACAAGCCATTTTGTAAGAGCCTGTTATCGTGGTTGTTGCGCATCTTTGTTCAAGTTGTCATAAAGTGTTACACAATCGATGTGTCCGTCTTCTGTGTCACAGCATTCTGGCAAATGCGTGCCGGTAAATGACCGTGTTTCGGTCGGGGGCGGACATGGCCCGATGGGCCAAACCAAACAAAAGGCGAAGCCGACCGGCGGAACATAATATATGTTATATTAAAAATGATAATTTTATTTTGTTGCCTAAAAAAAATATATTAACTTTGCGGCTCACACACATCAATTAAGAAAATTAGACAATGGCAAAGAAATTCGCCGAGCATACAGGCTTGAACCTGACTCAGGTAAACAAGGATATACTTGAGAAATGGGATGAGAACGACGTTTTCCATAAGTCCGTCGATGAACGTGAAGGATGTCCGCAATTCATATTTTTCGAAGGCCCGCCTTCGGCTAACGGACATCCGGGCATCCATCATGTCTTGGCGCGTTCAATCAAAGATACCTTCAACCGATACAAGACCATGAAGGGCTTTCAGGTAAGAAGAAAGGCCGGTTGGGATACACGCGGTCTGCCTGTTGAAATCGAAGTTGAAAAACAGCTTAAGATGACAGGCAAGCAGGATATCGAAAAATACGGTATCAAGGAATTCAACGAAAAGTGCCGTGAATCCGTATTTACATATGAAAGCCTTTGGAGAGAAATGTCCAGAAGAATGGGATATCTGGTAGATCTGGAAAACCCATATATCACACTGGACAATGACTACATCGAAACAGGATGGTGGGTAATAAAAGAATTCTTTAAAGCAGGACTCATTTACGAAGGCCATAAGATTCTTCCATACTGTCCAAGATGCGGAACACCTCTCTCATCACACGAGGTTGCACAGGGATATAAAGAAGTAAAAACTAATACATTAGTAGCTAAATTCAAAAAAGCTGGAACTGAAAATGAATACTTCTTAGCATGGACAACTACTCCATGGACATTACCATCAAACGTATCATTAACAGTAAACCCAGAAGTTACTTATGTAAAAGTTAAACCAGCTGATGTAGATGAATACTACTACTTAGGCGAACCATTACTAGAAAAAGTAATGAAAGATAGAGAATACGAAGTTGTTGAAAAAATGACTGGTAAAGATTTAGAATATGTTGAATATGAACAGTTATTAGACTTCGTAAAACCAGATAAAAAAGCTTTCTTCATAACTTGCGCTGATTACGTAACTACTGAAGACGGTACAGGTATAGTACATACTGCTCCAGCATTTGGGGAAGACGACTACAACTGTGGTAAAAAATATGGTTTACCAGTACTTCAGCCAGTTGATGAAAGAGGAGAATTTACTGCAACTCCATGGAAAGGTAAATTCGTAATGGAAGAAGGACTAGATGTTGAAATAATAAAATATCTAGCTAAAGAAAATAAATTATTCAGCAAAGAAAAAGTTGTTCACAACTATCCTCACTGCTGGAGATGTCAGACTCCACTTGTTTACTACGCTAAACCAAGTTGGTACATAGAAATGACTAAATTAAAAGACCAGTTAATAGCTAACAATAACACTGTAAACTGGTATCCAGAATTCGTTGGTCAGGGAAGATTTGGTAACTGGCTAGAAGAATTAAAAGACTGGGCAATATCAAGAAGTAGATACTGGGGAACTCCTCTTCCAATGTGGAGATGTGAATGTGGAAATACAGAATCTGTAGGATCAAGACAGGAATTAGCTGATATGGCTGTTGAAGAAGTAGATCCAGCAACTGTAGAACTACACAGACCATACGTAGATGAAATACATCTAAAATGTCCAAAATGTGGTAAACCAATGACTAGAGTAAAAGACGTTATAGACTGCTGGTTCGATTCAGGTTCAATGCCATTTGCTCAGCATCATTACCCATTTGAAAATAAAGAAAACTTTGATCAGTTATTCCCAGCAGATTACATCTGTGAAGGTATAGACCAGACAAGAGGATGGTTCTACTCATTATTAGCAATATCAACATTTGTAATGGGTAAAGCACCATACAAAAACGTACTAGTTAACGATCTTGTACTAGACAAAGACGGTAAGAAAATGTCTAAATCAAGAGGAAACACTGTTAACCCATTTGAATTATTCGATAAATACGGAGCCGATGCTTTAAGATGGTACTTATTATACGTATCTCCACCATGGACTCCAATAAGATTCGACGAAGAAGGATTAAAAGAAGTTCAGTCTAAATTCGTAGGAACAATGAAGAATGTATACAACTTCTTCACTCTATACGCTAATACTGACAATATAAATCCTGGTGATTTCTTCGTTGAATACAAAGATAGATCAGAATTAGATAGATGGATACTTTCTAAATTCAACAACTTAAAAGCTGAAATAGAAGAAAACCTAGAAATATTCGAAGTTAATAAAACTATAAGAAGAATACAGGAATTCATAAATGACGATTTATCTAACTGGTATATAAGAAGATCTAGAAGAAGATTCTGGGAACCAGAATTAACTGAAGATAAAAAAGCAGTTTACAACACTACTTATGAATTATTAACAGAATTATGTAGAGTTGTAGCTCCATTCGCTCCTTACTTATCAGAAGAAATGTACAGAAACTTAACTGGAGAAGAATCAGTTCATCTAGCTTCTTACCCAAGATGCAACAAAGAGCTTCTTGATGAAAAACTAGAAGAAAAAATGGACTTAGTTAAAAACTTAGTTACTCTAGGAAGAGCTTCAAGAGAAAACGCTAGAATAAAAGTTCGTCAGCCATTAAAAGAAGTATTAATAGACGGAAAATACGAAGATGTTATAGCTGACTTAGTTGACATAATAAAAGAAGAATTAAATGTTAAAGAAGTTGTATTTGCTAAAGATTTAAGTGAATACATGAACTACAGCTTAAAACCTAACTTCAGAGAAGTTGGTTCAGTATTAGGTAAAAAAGTAAACGCATTTGGTAAAGCTTTAGCAGCATTAGATGCTCATGATACTGTAACTAAACTTGAAAATGGTGAAAAAGTAGTAGTTAACCTTGATGGAGAAGACTTCGAATTTGGTGAAGAATATGTTCTTATAAACATATCAGCTAAAGAAGGATTCAACGTATCTATGCAGAACAACGTATTCGTTCTTCTTGAAACAGAATTAAACGAAGAACTAGTAAACGAAGGATTTGCAAGAGAATTCATATCTAAAGTACAGCAGTTAAGAAAAGCTGCAAACTTTGAAGTTCTAGACAACATAGTAATAGACTACTGCTCAGATGATGAAGTGGCTAAAGCAGTTGCTGAATTTGAAGACTACATCAAATCAGAAACTCTAGCTGTTGAATTAAACAGAGTAGAAGATGCTAGCTTAGAACAGCACAACTTAAACGACCATATGACAGGAATAAAAGTAACTAGAAAATAATTTCTGATTAGCTTAGATGTCATAAGGACTAGAAAATTAATAAAAAATATAATATAATGATAATGTTATATCAATTAAAAGAAGTGTTTCGGATTCCGGAGCACTTCTTTAATGCGCAAAATTAATGTTTAGAGAGAAAATATTTTAAAATCAAATCAAAAAGGGAGAAAATTTAATAGGAGGTAAGATATGGGAGATAGAAAAAAAGGTATCTCATTAGTTCTAATCGCCACAACATTCTGGGGAATGATGGGGATAAACAGTAGAACATTATCATTAGCTGGTCTTTCTGCAATGGATATAGCATTTATCAGATGCTCTATAGCAGGGGTATTATTTACAATTTATATGATGATTAGAAAGCCAGAAGAATTAAAACAGAAATTATCGGGAATACTTGTAGGTTGTTTATATGGAGTAGTTTGCTTTGTATTAGGATTTATGACTTACAACGTATCTGTTGAAAGAGTTCCAATATCGGTGGCTACAGTGCTTATGTTTACAAATCCAATATGGGTGTCTATATTTGGAGCGGTTGTATTTAAGGACAAGATGACTAAGAAAAAAGTATTAGTTATATGTATGTGTATCGTTGGATGTATTTGCATATCAGATGTAATGTCTACTGGTGGGGCAAATCTTGATGTTATAGGTATAGCTGCAGGTCTTATAAACGGAATGACTTTTGCTATGCAGATAATAATACCAAGATTCTTTGAAGGAAAATACTCAAAAGATGCGATACTAGTGTACGGATTCATATCAAGTACTGTTGTACTATCATTCTTTACAGATTTCTCAAATATAGTAGCTGCTGTAACAGGGCCAAACTCAATGGTTGTAATAGCTAACATGCTTGCTATATCAGTGTTATCAACATTCATAGCTAGTACATTCTATGTTAAGTCAACAGAATATATAGAAACTCAGGTTACAAGTATACTAGTATCACTTGAACCGATACTAGGAAGTATATTTGCATTCTTCATATTTGGAGAAACAATGTCTCAAACTCAACTACTTGGTGCTGCAATAGTAATACTTGCAGCATGCATACTAGAAGCGGACTTATCAAAAATAACAGAAAAAATAATGCTACCTTTCTCAAGTAAATAAAATGACTTTCGAAAAATAAAAGACCTTCAGTTGATTAATCTTTTGATGTATTAATCAATTGTAGGTCTTTTACTTTACAAATTGCATTGAGCGTAGAAATAAAAAGGACTGTTTTCAATCTTTTGCAAATGAGTGTTTTTCGGTTGTATAAAAAAGATTATTGCAAAAGATTGCAACAGTCCTTATTTTATTTCCAGATAGATACTAGGCACTCAGATATGTCCCCAAATGGTATTGGTTCAGCTTTTAAGATACTCTGCATTACAAGTCCATCTACTATTGAGATAAGTAAGAATGAGATTGCATCTGCCTTATCTTTAAACTCATCAGAAAGATTTTCTACAAGTGAATCCTTTAGAGCAAGTCTCCATTCTCTGTATTTTTCTTTGAATTGATTTCTAAGAGCTTCATTTTCAGTTATTGCTTCACATATTAAATACATGTGTATTCTTCCTGTTGAAGAAATAGTAGATATATTATCTAAAAGTATTTTTACTAGATCTAAATCGTCTATTCCCTGTATATTTCTTACACACATCAGAACAGCTTCATTTATAATATTCAAGTGTACGTCGGCTATTTCAGCTATAATATCGTCTTTTGACGCATAATAGTAATAAAGAGTACCTTTACTTATATTTGCGTGGCGAGCTATATCAGCGAGACTTGTATTTTTAACACCTTGCTTTGTAATAAGCTTAATAGCAGCATCTATAATTAGTTGTTTTGTATTGTTTACTGACTTCATCTTAACACCTTTCTTTAACTGTTATAAAAATATTATAAGCTTATATAATCATACTGTCAAACAAAGAGAAGTGGATAAGTAGAGGAATATTAGAAAATTAATAAAAAATAATAATAAATATTTAGAATTATATTAATTATAAAAACAAACTATTATAAACTAATATTGACACCTAGTACTAAAAAATATATAATAATATAAGAATGAAAATTCGACCGAGCGACCGAGAAATTTTTGTAGACCGGTCAACCGACAAAAATGTTTAGAGGGTTTGGAGAGGGAAAATGAGTAAAGTTAGAATAGTTACAGATAGAGCATCTGATTTACCAGATAATATAGCAGTAAAATACGGAATAGAAATAGCGGAAATGGACGTTGCTTTTGGGGAAGATGTATATTATGGTGGAAAAGGAATTACTATAGAAGATTTTTACGCAAGAATGAAAAAGGAAAAAGAACTTCCTAAAACATCTTGCCCATCACCAGATAAGTTTTTAGAAATATACAAAAAAGACGACAGCGATGTGTTAGTTCTTACATTAACATCAAAACTGTCAGCTACATACAACTGTGCAGTGCTTGCAAATGATATGTACAAAGAAGAAGAACACACAAATAGAGTAAAAGTAATGGATACAATGAGTGGATCTATAGGGCAGGGGATACTTGCTGTATATGCGGCTCAGTTAGCAGAAATGGGTAAAAATATAGATGAAATAGCTGAAGAAGTAGAAAAACTTATAGATAATACTAAATTTATAGGAGTGCTTCAGACATTAGAAAATGCTATAAAAGGTGGAAGAATAAGCAGATTAGCTGGAAGTATAATCAATACATTTAATTTTAAAGCTCTTGTACAAATAAATGAAGGTCTAGTAAAACCATTTGACAAGGCTAGAGGTGAAAACGGAAGTATGAAAAAATTAGTTGATTTATTCTTAGAAGGTGCTTCAGACACTGAGAATAAAACATTATTTATAGGTCATTCTAATTGTTTAGCAAAAGCTGAAAAAGTAAGGGATATGATATTAGAAAGAAAGAGCTATAAAGAAGTTGTATTCTGTGGAATAGGTACAGTTATGGGTACATATACTTCTGATGGTTGCGTATTATTAAATGCAATAGAGCTTCCAGAAATGATAAATGCATAAAATATTAAATAAATGTTAAATTTATTTTTACAATATTGAATAAAAAAACGAGTTATAATATAATATTCATCAACAATATTTTATGAGGTGAAATTATGGATAACGGAGATAGTGACGAGGAGAATAGGTCTATAAATTTATCTAAGCATAAATATATAGACCTTATTTATTTTTCTGTAGTTGCTTTAAAAATTAGAAAAAAATTAGTCAAACTCGTATGTTAAGTATAAGTTTTTATTTAGAGATAAAGAATAAGAAAATATAAAAATAAAAACAATATTTAATAACGAGGAGATTAGAAAATGTATAAACAAATAATATTTCAGGTAGTTTTAATAATGATAAATGCATTCTTTGCGATGACAGAGGTGGCGCTGATATCGACAAATAAAATTAAATTAAAGAAAATGGCAGATGAAGGGGACAATATTGCCAAGAAATTAGTTGATATATCAGAAGATCCTTCAGAGTTCTTATCTACAATACAGATAGGTATAACATTTGCAAACTTTATAGCCAGTGCATTTGCTGCGGATGGACTTTCTGGTTACTTAGCAGACTTCATATACAATACTTTAAATGTAAAGGTATTGTCTTATGAGATGATGAGCACAGCTTCATTGATTTTAATAACGATAATATTATCGTACTTTACACTTGTTTTAGGTGAGCTAGTTCCTAAAAGGATAGCCATGCAGAAACCTATGGAAGTGGCTAGATTTGCGTGTATACCAGTTTCTGCTATTTCTACTGTTGTAAAACCTGCTGTAAAATTCTTATCTCTATCTACAAACGTAGTGTTAAAAGGGTTAAGAATAGATACAAACGAAGAAGAGGATTCTATCACAGAGGAAGAAATAAGAATGATGCTTGAAATAGGCAACACAGGAGGTACAATAAATTCAGATGAAAAAGAATGGATAGACAATGTATTTGATTTCTCTGATTCTAGTGTAAGAGAAATAATGACTCATAAATCAGAAGTTGTTGGGATTTATGAAGATGATAGTTTAAGTGAGATAGAAGAAAAAATACATGAAACAGGCTATTCAAGATATCCTGTCTATAGAGAAAATGACAATGATATAAAAGGGATACTATATTCTAAAGACTTCTTTGCAGAAGTTTATAATTGTTTTGCAAAGGAAGATGATGATTTAGGAGTTGTTGTAAATAAAAATGAATTAAATATAATGGATAATCTAAGAAAACCGTACTTCATACCAGATAGTATGAGTTCATTGTTGTTATTTAAGAATATGCAGAAAAATAATACGCATATAGCCATAGTTATAAATGAATATGGTGAAAATATAGGTCTGATAACAATGGAGGACTTACTTGAAGAGATAGTCGGGAATATATACGACGAGTACGATGAATGTGATGACGAAGATGTGAAAATTTCTGAGACTACTTGGAAAATAAAAGGAAGTACTAGTTTAGATGATTTATCAGATAAGTTTGATATAGATTTTCCAGATGATTTAGATTACGATACAATTTCAGGATTGATTTTAGAAAAGATACAAAGAATACCTAATGACGGAGAAAAATTTGAAATAGAGGCATTTGGTATGAAAATCAAAGTTGAAAAAGTAGAAGCTAGAAAAATTGAAGAAGTGATAATAACGATAATATAAATAAAGTGAGATTAAAAAATAGATAAAGTTGATAAAAATAAAATAAGATAATAAAAAAGAGGTTATTGCAAATGCAGTAACCTCTTTTGATATTAAATTGTAATAAAATTTTTGTTTAAGTTATTCCGTAAGGCTAGTATTAGTCTACTATAACTAATTAGTTTCCAACAACAACTAATTCTTTGTTGTAAGCATTTAAGTTTTCGTAACCGTCTTCAGTTACTAATATAAGGTCTTCTATTCTAACTCCGAATTCTCCTGGTAGATATATACCTGGTTCTACTGAGAATATCATACCTGGTTTTAATTCTTCAGTGTTAACTGCAGAAACATCTCCCATATCGTGGCATTCTAGACCTATAGAATGTCCAGTTCTGTGAGTGAAGTATTCTCCGTAACCTTTTTCTGTTATGTAGTCTCTTGCAGCAGCATCTATGTCACAGAATCTTACACCTGGTTTAACTTTTTCTATTGCTCTCTTATTAGCTTCAAGAACTATATCGAATATTTCTTTTCCTTTTTCAGGAACTGATTTATAGAATACTGTTCTTGTCATATCTGAGCAGTAGTGGTCTTTTATACAACCAAGGTCAAGTATTATAGCGTCTCCTTCTTTAACGTATCTGTCTCCTGGTTCACCGTGTGGGTTAGCACCATTAGCAGCGAATCCTATTATTGGATCGAATGATAATCCATCAGCACCAAGATCTTCGTATATTCCTTTAAGAACTGTAACTAACTGTTTTTCAGTTAAATCAGCTGTTATTTCTTTCTGAAGTCTTTCAACTGCTTTATCATTTAACTGAGAAGCTTTTCTCATTAATTCTTTTTCTTCTTCGTCTTTGCACATTCTTAATCTGTCTATTATGTAAGAACCGTTAACGAATTTGCTTCCAGCTCCGTGTTCCATTAATCCTAATAAGAATCTTGCTGGCCAGTTTTTGTCTATACCCATAACAGCGTTGTGGTCAACTCTGTCAGCAACAACTTTTACAGAATCGTCAGTATCTTTGAAGATAACTTTTTCAACTCCTAGGTCTTCTTCTATTGGGAATAATTCATTTACGAATAATTTGTGATTACCATCTACATTTAGGTAAAGAGCGAATAATCTTTCTCCTGTGTGTAACATTAATCCTGTTAAGTAGAATATTGAGTAAGGATCACTTACTATCATCTGCTGTATTCCGTCTTTTTTCATCTGTTCTAAAACGGCATTTAATCTCTGAGTTTTCATTGCAAAACTACCTCCTGGCTATTTATAAAATTTTATTACCATCTTTAATTTTAGCACAATAATAAAAAAAGTGAATAGATTTTGATAAAAAAATATTAATAAAATGAAAAAGTTTTTTTATTTTATTTTTAGCTGTGCAACGATTTCTTCAGTAGGTGTAACATATGCAGTGTTATTAGTTTCATATATAACCATACCTGGTTTTGCACCGCTTGGCTTTTTAACATTTTTTCTCTTAGTATAATCTACTGGCACCTTTGCTGACATTCTAGCCTTGCTATAATAAGCAGCTAAAACAGCAGCTTCAAATAATGTCTGGTCAGAAGGCTCATGTCCTGCACACTTAACTATAACGTGAGAACCCGGGATATCTTTAGTATGCATCCAAACATCGTCATTATCAGCAAGTCTTAGAGTAAGGTAGTCATTCTGTCTATTATTTTTACCTACTAAAATCTGATATCCTTCAGATGATTTAAATTCCATTGGCGCAGTAGAAGGCTGTATCTCTTTTTTACCGATTTTTTTCTGAGATTTTACATATCCTATTTTAACAAGTTCTTCTCTTATATCTTTAAGTTCTTTAAGATTTTCGCAGTTTTCTATACCAAGTATAGTATTTTCAAGGTATTCAATCTCTTCCTTAGTCATAGCCATCTGATTTGTAATTTCTATTTTTGCGTTTTTAAGTTTGTTGTATTTTTTAAAGTACTTCTGAGCATTTTCAGAAGGAGTTAAATTCTTTTTAAGTGCTATTGTAACAGTCTTATAATCTGGATCATAGAAATTCTGAACATCTACACTTTCCATGCCTTTTTCAATCATATATATATAAGATGTAATAAGCTCACCCTTAATTTTAAAAATCTCAGCGTTTTCAGACTCTTCAAGTTCTTTTTCAAGTTTTTCTAGCTTGTGGATAAGTCTTTCAAGTTTTATAGAGATGTTTTTCTTCATAACAGAAGCTCTCTGGTTTATCCTATCCTTGATATCCTTAGTTTTGTAGTAATCTTCTATTGCAGATGAGATACTTTCCTTGTGAATTGTAGTAAATTCGTGGTACATATCCATATTAATACAACCAAAATCTACTATTTTATCAATTTTCTCGTTAAGAATAATACAAGGAGAATAATTTCCTTCTTTTATATCCTTAAATAAATTTTCAAATGAGTTGAATAGATTTTTTAAATCTGTATCTGAAAGTGAAGAAGTAGGTTCACTTTTTTCAACTCCAGCTCTAAAGCATATTTCTCTAGCTATTGAAGGGCTTATTCCTAAAAATTCTGAGTAAATTGATTTGAAGCAAGGGCCTTCAAAAGATTTAATTCTATTAGAAAAATCAGCAAGAGAAATACTATCAAGTGGATTTAACTTATCCTGAGCTGGAGGAAGGTTGTACTCTTGACCTGGAAGTATCTGTCTAACCCTACTCACACTCACAGGAATTCTCTTAGCTGCATCTACTATCCTATTTTCATTTCTCTGAACAAGGATAATATTACTGTGTCTACCCATTATCTCAACGTAGATATCCTTAATAGTCTTTTCCTTTAACTCATCAAAAGATTCAACACTTATCTTTAAAATTCTCTCAAATCCGATTTGTTCAATATTTGTAATAACACCGCCCTGTACGTACTTTCTAAGTAGCATACAGAAAACAGGTGCTTTCTTAGGATTGTTTTTCTTGTAATCCTCAGCTAAATAAACTCTTGGATTTGATGCACTTGCACTAAGCACAAGTCTGTAGTTTACTTTATTGTTTCTTATCTGAAGAAGGATCTCGTCCTCTTCTGGTTGATATATCTTATCGATTTTTGCTCCATTAAGCAGAGAATTTAACTCATCTGCAATTGAATGGATAACTAATCCGTCTAATGCCATAATTATTTCTCCTCTCAAAAATGTCTATCATTTAATTATATCATATATATCTTTTGTTTAATCTAATCAGTTTTAAAGTTTTGAAACAATGAAAAAATAAATATATGATATAATCTAAAGTATAATAATGTTTTGAAATAAAAATGTGAGGAAAAGTTATGGAAAAATATTGTATAGCTATTTGTGAGGACGAAAAAAAAGAAAGAATTCAGCTAAAAGAAAATCTGAAAAGAATTTTAGCTGAGGATATGAAAAATAAAATTGAAGTAGAGAATATAATTATTGAAGAATTTGAGTCTGCTGAAGAACTATTAAAATCTGATCTATCCCAAATAGATATTTTTCTAATGGATATTATGATGGGCGAGATGAACGGAATGGATGCAGCTAAAAAGATAAGGGAGATGAATATAGATTCTGAGATAATATTTATTACAGGAAATATAGAATTTGTAAGGGATGGATACAAAGTAAATGCGTACAGATATCTTCTGAAACCAGTAGAAATTGAAGAGTTGAGAGAGAGTATAATCAGTTGTTTTGCTGAACTTGGAAAGAAAAAAGGAAAATTTATCGTGCTTAGCAGAAAAGGTGAGATGGAAAAATTAAAAATAGACGATATAGATTATATCGAGGTTATTAAAAGAAGTATTATCGTGCATAAAAACGGAGAAGAGGTTGAATATACAGGTACTAGTATTGAAAAATTAGAGGAAAAGCTGGAAGATTTTAAGTTCTTTAGATGTCATAAGAGCTATCTTGTAAATCTAGACAAAGTGGATTTGGTAAAGACTGGTGAAGTAGTGGTAAATGGAAAAAGTGTTCCAGTTAGTAAGTATAGAGCAAAGGATTTAAAAAGAGAATTTACAGCTATTTTGGGTGATATGATATGCTAAGTTTGAATGTGATAGTTGAATTTTTTACAAAGGTAATGTTTACTGCAGTTAATATAATTTGCTTTTTGTATATAGAATATAAAATTGAAAAACCTGTAATAGATAAAAGAGCTTTATTAATCAATAGTATAAACCTTGTATTATTAACATTAATTATATGTGGTATAGAATTGGTTTCAGAAATTACAATACCATTTTTGACATTGATTTTTGCATGTGTGTATTTGAAAAAATGCTATAAAATGAAAGTGTCAAAATCTATTTTAAATATAGTGGTATACAATGCATTTTCTCTAGGGATAATGGCTATTGTGGTAAGTATAATATATCCACTAATAGAAAGAAATGTACAGTTATTAAATAGCGACATATACGACTTACAAATACAAATTATGTCGGCTTCAATGATAGTATTTGTTGCATCTATGTTCAAATTTAGAGATTTAAAAGAATTTGAATTAAATACTAATGAATATATAATTGCAGCATCTCCTATGATAATAAACCTAGTAAATATAATGTTTGTATTTATAATATTTGCTCAAAATAAAATGCTAGATCATAAGAAATTTGTGTTATTCTTTGTGATATATATGTTGATGACAGCAGCGAATATATTCTTGATAAGTGTAATCACAAATATGATTGTTAAAAACAGCAAGTTAAAATATGAGGGATTGATTGTCGAGGAAAAAATAAATTCTCGGTACAAATACTACAATACTCTAAAAGAAAATCAGGAAAAGGTCAGAAAACTATCACACGATATAAACAATCATATAATGTGTATGGAGAGTATGGATGGTGAAGAAAGAGAGAAGTATAAGAAAAAAATATACGAAGAACTAGATTACAACAGAAATAGAATAAATTCTGGAAGTATGATTTTGGATATAATCCTGTCTGAAAAATACAAAGAATGTAAAAAATATGGTATAAACTTTAAATACGATATAGAGTTTAATGTACTAAAAGATATGGAATCTATAGATATTTGTTCTATTTTTTCAAATATATTGGACAATGCAGTTGAAGCTTGTCAAAAGGTAGAACCTGGAAAGAGATTCATAACGATAAAAGGAAAGATTGCTAAGAACTATTTTGTGATAAAGGCGGAAAATAGCAAAGTAGGAGAGATTAAAAAGGACGAAAAAGGCAATCTCGAAACGATCAAAGAGGATAAAACTAGACATGGATTAGGAACTAAGATAGTAGAAGAGTCTGTTGAAAAGTATAGTGGAAATATTGAATACTACGATGAAGAAGATAGATTTAGAGTTGTGATTTTGATTCCAATAGAGAAATTTGTCCAGTTGGAACATTAAAACGCCCAGTTGGAGCAAAGTGATTGAAAACATAATAGATAAATGATAAAAAGAGAGTAAGAAGAGATTAAATCAAATCTTAGCTCTCTTTTTTATTTGAGCGACAGAACTTTTGAAATGATAATGAAAAAATTTCGTCAGCAACATAAATTTCTGCAGTGAAAACAAGGAAAGTTATTTTAGATTGGGGTGAGTATTGTGGCAAAAGAATATAGCAAAGAAGTAAGAGAGAGAAATATAGTTATAGCAATAGTTTTATTTTTGGTGATTTTGGTCAGATTTACAATAGTAAGAAATTTTACAAAAAATAATATAGAAGATTTTAAAGTATTGATAATGATATTTATAGAGATAATGATATCAATATTAATTTGGATATACTTGATGAAAACAAAGGAAATAGATGTTAAAGGGTTATTCAAAGTAGAAAATATTAAATATCTTTTATTAGGTTTTATAGTGCTTACTATTGTAACACATACATTTATTTTTATTGGGAATAAAATATATGGAGAATTATCTGTTAATACGCAATTTTTAGAGGCAGAAAGAAAAAAATTGAGCAGTATAGCTTTGCTTGAATTTAGTGTATATGGAGCAATTTTAGGACCAATAATAGAAGAATTTATTTTTAGATATGTAATGGTAGGAAATATAGGGAAAATGAAGAATATATCTTTGATAGTATCATCAATAATATTTAGTTATAGTCATGAAGCAGGACATATATTATATTGGATAATGTATTTTGAAGCAGGATTAATATTTGCGTTAATATATAAAAAAACAGAAAGGATAGATATATGTATGTTGATTCATATAATTAATAATGCCTTTTAAATTAATTCTTTATGAGTGGTTTACTTTTTACAACAAGCAAAGGGATAGAAATAAATTTTAGAGATGTCATCACTTTTGTGTATAATAAAAAACTTCTCAAAACGCAAAAGATTACACAAAATGTGATGCCTCTAAAAATTATTTCTATTCCTTGCTTTTCCCATAAAAAAAGATGTCACTCAAAAGAGCGACATCTTTGATATTCTAATTAATTAAGGTCTTAATCCCATTCCACCTTCAAGAGTTATTGTTTCACCACTCATATACTTAAAGTCTGGTGAAGCTAACTGTACACATACACGTCCGATTTCTTTTTCGGCATCTCCGTAGTGTCCAGCAGGTGGCATCTTAACATTTTCTTTAAATGCCTGTGGATAAGCTTTTTCAAAGTTTTCAAGCTGTGCAGTCCAAGCAAGTGGGCAGATTATATTTACGTTTATTCCAAACTGTCCCCATTCTGTTGCTGCAACTCTACTTAAACCACGAACACCTTCTTTAGCAGCTGCATAAGCACACTGTCCAAAGTTTCCAAATAAACCAGCTCCAGATGCGAAGTTTATTACGCTTCCTTTAGTTTCTTTTAAGTATGGTAAACAAGCCTGCATATAGTAGAATGTTGCATATAATCCTGAATAAACTGCTAAGTCAAACTGCTCAGTTGTATGATCTTCTAAAGTAACACCTGAAGCAGAAGCTTGAGCATTGTTTACAAGTACATCTATTCTACCAAAAGTATCTATTGTCTGTTTTACAACTTCATCAACAACAGCCTTATTATCTCCAACAGCGCTTACATCAGCTCTAACTGGTAATACTTTTACTCCGTATAATCTTTCTATTTCTTCTTTAGCGTCTTCTAATTTTTTAACGTTACGTCCTGTAATTACTATATTTGCTCCTTCTTTAGCAAATGCTGTAACTATTCCATATCCTATAGACCCACATCTTCCATCACTTAATACAGATCTACCTCCACCAGTAACGATTACTGTTTTGCCATTTAAAAATCCCATAATAGTGTTCCCCTTTCACATAAACTATAAAAAAGTTTTAACCTATATATAAAATATTTTTTTTATATTATGGCTTTATAATACAATCTTTTTCTTAAAAGTTCAATAGTTTTTTGAAAAGTATTAAAATTCACAATATTATAAATAAACTATAACGAAATAGTATAAATCTAAAAAATTTCATAGGAAAAAATTTAGAAAATAATATTGTATAAGAATGTATTACAGTATTTTTTATGATAGATATATACCCAATAAAATAAAAAGTATCACATAATATTAAAATTTATTTTTAAAATATTAAGATATGTGAAAAATCATTATATTTTGATATAATTAAATTGTAAAAAATTAACTATTGAAAGGACTGAGGATATGAGATTTATCGATTTAAGAAGTGATACAGTTACAATGCCTACAGATAAAATGAGAAAAGCTATGGCAGAAGCAGAAGTTGGTGATTCTATATACAGAGATGACCCTACTTTAAATGAATTAGAAAAAAGAGCTGCGGAAAAAGTTGGAAAAGAAGCTGCTATATTTGTTCCAAGTGGAACATTTGGAAACCAGCTTTGTTTATTCACTCATTGCACAAGAGGACAGGAAATAATAATAGGTAGAGATTATCATATAGTTGTGCATGAAGTTGGAGCACCTGCAGTTATCGCTGGTGTTCAGCTAAGAACTTTAGACACAGGAATAAAAGGTGAATTAGATCCTAAAGAAGTAGAAAAAGCAATAAGAAGAGATGATATACACGAGCCATCAACTGGACTTATATGCGTTGAAAATGCTTGCTTAGGTGGAACAGTAGTAAGTGTTGAAAATTTAAGAGCTATAAAAGATGTAGCAGAAAAACACAACCTACCAGTTCATTTAGATGGAGCGAGAATATTCAATGCAGCAGAAGCATTAGGTGTAGATGTAAAAGAAATAACTGCTTGCTGTGATTCAGTTATGTTCTGCCTATCAAAAGGTCTTGGAGCACCAGTTGGATCAATAGTAGCAGGAAGCAAAGAATTTATTGAAAAAGCTAGAAGAAAACAGAAACTAATGGGTGGTGGAATGCGTCAGGTTGGAATACTTGCAGCAGCAGGACTTATAGCTATCGACGAAATGACTCAAAGATTAGATGAAGACCACAGAAACAGTCACTACTTAGCAGATGAGTTAGATAAGATAGATGGAATATCAGTAAATAAAAATACTAATGATATAAGTATGGTGTATTTCACAATGGGTGAAGATGTTATACCAGAAAAAGAATTCGTTCATAAAATGTACGATAGAGGAATAAAAATAAGCGGAATGGAAAACGGAGAATACAGATTTGTAACTCATGTAAATGTGAGCAGAGAAGATGTAGATACGGTTATAAATACAGTTAAAGAATTAATTTCTAAATAATATATTCAAGATAGGGCTACTACAATTATTTTGTGGTAGCCCTTTTTAGATTAATATATTATAAAATTACTAACTGGATAAGAGCTGATAAATCAAAATTTGCTAATCTTTTGTTATTATGGGAGCATATGAGATATAGACAAACTCCTCTCCAGCTTCGACGCGTGATCAAGAAATAGTTTTGTTGTGCTTAAAATACGCGTCTCCAGATTGTCGAGAGAGTTTTGTCTATATAACTCATATGCTACATAATCTCAATAGTTTTACCAAATTTTGATTTATACATTCTTTATAAGTCAGTAAATTCATAGTAGATTATAATTAAAATGGGACTTATTGCAAAATAATCGCTAAGAGTCTCTTTTTTTATATTCTAAAATTAATTTTTAAATTGTATTTATAACAGTATTTACTGAAAAAATTTATTTAGAAATTAATAATTAACTGTATTTATAATAGTATCTAATATTAATAAGTAAGAGAAAAATTAATGTTATGTATTTCTAAGAGTTGAAAGAGTTTGGAAAAAGGAATGAAATATAATTAATTATATTTATTAAAAAAATAATAGAATTAATCATTTTTAAAATAAAAGTTTAACGTCAATGTAAATAATAATTTGGAAACAATGAAATTTTAGTGTATAATTATATAGTTAAGGAAGACTATTTGAAACACACATATGGAACTTTCAAGTGTCAATGAAAACTACCACTTAAGTTATACAGAATTTTATTATTCTCAAAAGTAGGTAGTAAAAATACTTTAATAAGGAGTGTAAAAATATGAAATTCTGGAAACTGCATGGTATAGGAAATGATTTTATAGCTATAGACGGAAGAAATGATGGAAAAAGCCCTTCTGAATATTCTTCGTTAGCGTTACAGGTATGTAATAGAAGAATGTCTGTTGGAGCAGATGGACTTTTAGTTGTAAAAAATTCAAATGTAGCAGATATAGAAATGGTTTATTACAATTCCGATGGTTCAAGGGCTGCTATGTGTGGAAATGGACTTAGATGTTTTTGCAGATTTGTCTATGATAACCATATGGTCAACGAAAAAGAGTTTGATGTTGATACGTTAGCAGGTATAAAGCATGTAACAATAAATACTTCAGACTTAGGAGATGTAATAAATATAAAGGTAGACATGGGAGAAGGTTCATTTAAAACTAGTGATATTCCTATGGCTACAGATAAAGAAAAATTCATCGAGGAAAAAGTACATATATTAGATAGAGATTTTACAATGACATCTATGCTTATGGGCGTACCACATACTATAGTATTTGTAGATGAATTTGATTTAGATATGATAGAAAAATACGGACCAGCTATTGAAAATTGCGATTTATTCCCTGAAAAGACAAATGTAAACTTTGTAAAGGTGAGAGACAAGTACAATATAAATGTATACACTTGGGAAAGAGGATGTGGATATACATTAGGCTGTGGAACAGGAATGACTGCAGCTGCAGTAGTCTGCAATTATCTTGAAAAAACAGAAAAGAGCATGAATGTTACATCAAAAGGTGGAACAGTTAAAATTGATATAGGTGAGAAAGTATTTATGACAGGACCAGCTGTTAAAATATGTGAAGGATATCTGGAGGTTTAGAAAGATGGCAATAAGTATGACAGGCTTCGGAAGAGGCGAATATAAGGACGACAATTATTATTTTTTAGTAGAATGTAGAACAATAAACCATAAATATTCTGATATAAATATAAGACTTCCTAGAAAAATAGCTTTTTTAGAGGATAAAGTTAGAAATTTAGTAAAAGACTATGTTAAAAGAGGTAGAGCTGACGTATTTATAAAATTAGAACTTACTGGTAGTGAAGATGTAAGTTTAAAATTCGATGAACAGTTAGCAGATCAGTACTATAATATACTAACTCAGATAAAAGAAAGATACTCTATGGATGACGATATATCTATAATGAATATCGCAAAATTCCCAGATGTTGTTAGAACAGAAGAAAAAGAGGACGATGAAGACCTTCTTTGGAATATGTTAGAACAGGCAGTTAAGGCTTCTATGGAAAAACTTACTGAAATGAGAACTATAGAAGGTAAGAAACTTGCAGAAGACATTAAGATGAGATGCGGATTACTTAGAGAATACATAGATAGAATAGAAGAATACTCTGAAACAGTAGTGGTTGAGTATAAAGAAAAATTAACTTCAAGAATAAAAGAATTCTTAGATAACCCTGAGATAATAGACGAAAACAGAATAGCTATGGAAGTTGCTATATATGCTGATAAGAGCAATATAACAGAAGAAATAGTTAGATTTAAAAGCCATATAGCTCAGTTAAAAACAACAATAGAAAGAAATGATTCTATAGGTAGAAAAATAGACTTCTTAATTCAGGAAATGAACAGAGAAACTAACACTATCGGTTCAAAATCATCAGATTTAGAAATAACAAACACAGTTGTTGAAATCAAGAGCGAATTAGAAAAAATAAGAGAACAGATTCAGAATATAGAATAATTTGGTAAGATTTATCCTATATAAAAATAAATTTAACGGAGGATTTTGAAAATGAATAGAAAAGGGATTCTAACTGTTGTTTCAGGACCTTCAGGTGCAGGAAAAGGTACTATATGTAAGGAGTTATTAAAAAATAACGAAAACATAAAATTATCAGTATCTGCAACAACTAGAGCTCCTAGAGAAGGGGAAAAAGAAGGCGTAAATTACTACTATAAAACACATGAAGAATTTAAAAAAATGATAGAAGAAGGAGATCTTTTTGAATATGCTGAGAGATACGGCAATTTCTATGGAACTCCAAAAGCAGCTATAATGGAAAATCTTGAAAAAGGTCAGGATGTCCTTCTTGAAATAGAAATGATAGGTGCTTTAAATGTTAAAAAAATGTGCCCAGATTCAGTGCTAATATTCGTATTACCACCATCTTTAGAAGAGTTAAAGAGAAGACTAGTGGGAAGAGGAACTGAAACTGAAGAACAGATTGAAAAAAGATTCAGCATGGCGTATGAAGAGATACAGACTCTTAAAGAATACGACTATTTCATAATAAATGAAGATGTTGAAACTGCAGCTAAAGATATAGAATCTATAATAGCAGCGGAAAAAAACAAAACAGAAAGATACAAAGAAGCAATACTTAAAGAATTTGAGGAGGAATATAAAAAATGTTAAAACCATCAATAAACGACGTATTAGAAAAAATAGACAACAGATACTACTTAGCTTGGACAGTAGCAAAAAGAGCTAGAGAATTAGTTGACGGAGCTGAACCTTATGTAGAAACAGCTAAAAAAGAAAAACCAGTTATAACTGCTACTAAAGAAGTTGCAGAAGGAAAAATAACTTACAGATTATTAACAGAAGAAGAAATAGCATTAAAAGAAAAATTACATCAGGAAGAACAGAATAAACAGATAGCTGAACAGCAGGAGTAATATTATGGAAAAGAAAACAGTAGTAATCGGAGTTTGTGGCGGAATTGCTGCATATAAAGCTTGTGATATTGTTAGTAAATTAAAAAAATTAGATTTAAATGTTCATGTAATAATGACTAAATCTGCTTGTGAGTTTGTAGCTCCGATGACTTTCCAGACATTAAGCCAGAATTTTGCTATAACAGATATGTTTGAAGAACCAAAGACTTGGGATGTGGAACATATATCTCTTGCAAAAAAAGCGGATACTTTTTTAATAGTACCTGCAACTGCTAACGTGATAGGGAAGATAGCTGGAGGTATAGCAGATGATATGCTTACTACTACAGTTATGGCTACAAAAGCACCAGTTATAATAGCACCTGCTATGAATACAAATATGTACGAAAATCCTATAGTTCAGGATAATATCGAAAAACTAAAAGGATACGGATACAAGTTTGTAGAGCCAGCTTCTGGTAGACTTGCTTGTGGAGATTTAGGTAGAGGAAAATTAGCAGATGTGGACGATATAGTTCATGAAGTTTATGTTTCTCTATTTGGAAGCGATGATTTAAACGGTATGAAAATAACTGTTACAGCAGGACCTACAGTTGAAGATATAGACCCAGTAAGATATATAACTAATAGATCTTCTGGAAAGATGGGTTATTCAATAGCTAAAAGAGCAATTATGAGAGGTGCTGAAGTAACTCTTATATCTGGGCCAACTAGTTTAGATAGACCTAGAGGAGTACATAAATTTGTACAGACTTCATCTGCAGAAAGTCTTTATAATGCTGTAAATGATAATTTTGAAGATTGTGATGCACTTATTCAGAGTGCTGCAGTTGCGGATTATAAACCTAAGAATTATTCAAAGAAAAAGGTTAAAAAGAAAGATGGAGATCTTTCAATAGAATTAGCTAGAACTAAAGACGTTGCCAAAGAAATGGGTAAAATAAAAGCGGACAAGGTTTTAGTTGGATTTGCAGCTGAAACAAATGACTTACTTCAGAACGCTCAGAGAAAAATAGAATCTAAAAACTTAGATTTTATTGTTGCAAACGACTTAACTAAAGAAGGTGCCGGATTTAATACAGATACTAATATAGTTAAGATAATAGATGCTGACGGAAATATGGAAGACTATCCAAAGATGAGCAAAGAAGATGTTGCGGATATAATACTTGATAAGGTAAAGGCAATAATAGAAAATCAGTAATAATTAGAAAATAGAGGAGGTAACTCCTCTATTTTTTCACATAATATTTTAGAATTAGGAGGGATTTGTGAATGTATGCAGAGGTTATAGTCAGGAGTAATACGGTTTACACAGACAATCTCTTCACTTATAAAATCCCAGAATTTCTAGAGGATATTGTTAGAATAGGACATAGAGTTTTAGTTCCTTTTGGAAAGGGTAATAAGCCTATAGAGGCATTTGTCTTTAAGATTAAGAATAATTTTGGAGATGAAAAAGGTTTAGAGGAAGAGAATTCAGATAAAAAATTTAAGATAAAAGAGATTGAAGATATTTTGGATGAGGAACCTTTATTTTTACCTGAGCAGCTAGAGTTAGTTCATTGGATGAAGAATAGATATATTTGCACATATATGGAATGTATAAATATGATTTATCCAAAGGGGCTTAAATTAAAAAATTATAAAGTTGCAGTTTTAAAAAATGATTATTTGGAAAATCTATCTTCTCTATCTGATGATGAGAGAAAAGTTGCAGTAAAAATTTCGGAAAATAAAGGAAAAATTAAGGTAGAAAAGTTAAAATACTTGGAAAATATTAATAATATACTACACAGAATGAAGAATAAAGGCGTTGTAGATATAAAATGGGAATATACTAACACAAAGAATGAAAAAAATATGTGCTTTGTAAGTCTGAGATATGACGAGGATGATACAGAGGAGTATATTTCTGAGAATAAGATAAGAATTGGAAATAAGCAGCGAGAGATTATAGAGTTCTTAAAATTAAATGAGGAAGCTGAGATAAATGATATTGTTGAGATTTTAAAGGTTTCTAAGCAGAGTATAAATTCATTGAAAGATAGAGGTTTAGTTGATTTTACAATGAAGGCATATTATAGAAAGTCTGAATCCAGATATGGTGCTGAATCAAAGAAAATAGAGCTAAATGAGCAACAGAGAGAGGTTGCTGATATTATAAAAAATGAGATGTTTGAAGAGGACAAAAAGCCATACATACTTCATGGAGTAACAGGAAGTGGTAAGACAGAGGTATATATGGATATAGTAGAATACGCATTATCTCAAGGATTGGATAGTATAATACTAGTTCCAGAGATTTCGCTTACACCTCAGACCGTTGCTAGAATAAAGAATAGATTTGGCGATATAGTAGGAGTTTTCCACAGTCAGCTATCTGAAGGAGAAAAGCACGATGTTTTTAGAGCTGTTAAAAAAGGTGAGATAAGAATACTTATTGGAGCAAGATCAGCGCTATTTGCACCGTTTAGAAGCTTGGGAGTTGTAATAATCGACGAATTCCACGAGGCTTCGTATAAATCAGAAATGAATCCTAAGTTTAGTGCACTTGAGGTTGCGAGATATATGTCTTTTAAGAATAATGTAACTTTGGTGATGGGTTCGGCGACACCTTCAGTAGAGGAATACTATAAAGCGAAAAATGGAGAATACAAACTATTAAAGATAGATAAAAGAGCAAATTCTAAACCGCTGCCTAAAATAGAGGTTGTGGATATGAAAGAAGAGCTGGGTATGGGAAATAAGAGTATATTCAGTTCTGTTTTGATAGATAAGATAAAGAAAAATACTGCAGAAAAAAATCAGACGATTTTATTCTTAAATAGAAGAGGATATGCAAACTTTGTATCTTGTAGAAGTTGTGGTTATGTTATGAAATGTGAAAACTGCGATATTTCTCTTACATATCATAAAAGAAGCAATTCTGCTAGATGCCACTACTGTGGATACGAAAAGCAGGTTCCACAGGAGTGCCCAGAATGTGGTAGTAGTTATTTAAGACCATTTGGAACTGGAACTCAGAGAATTGAGGAAGAACTAAAGCACTTAATTCCTGGGATTAGAGTGCTAAGAATGGACAAGGATACTACGGCTAGAAAGGGAGCTACTGAGGAAATTTTAGAGAAATTTAGAAATAAAGAGGCCGATGTTTTGATAGGAACTCAGATGATTTCTAAAGGACTAGATTTTTCTGATGTTACACTTGTAGGAATAATTTCGGCGGATATGATGTTAAACTTCCCTGATTTTAAAAGTTTTGAAACAACATTCCAGTTGATTACACAGGTTGCGGGAAGAGCAGGGAGAGCTGATAAAGAAGGAGAAGTTGTGCTCCAGACTTATAACACAGATCACTATGCGATAAGATGTGCGATGGAGTACGATTTTGAGAAGTTTTACGAAAATGAAATTAAAATCAGAGAAACTTTTGAATACCCACCATTTAATAATATGATAAGTGTTGTTATAAGTGGAGAAAATGAAAAATTAGTAGAAAAAAATGCATACTCAATGTACAATTCTTTAAGATATTTATTTAAAGGAAGAGGAATTGAGGATTTGAGCTTTATATTAGGGCCAAATCCTTGTGCTATTTCTAGGATAAACAAAAACTATAGATGGCAGATATTATTTAAGGATGATGGTGTTGAAATTAATCTTTTAAAGGGTATAATTAAATATGTATGCATAACAAAACGAGATGTTGTATTTGACAAGGGAATAAATATTTCTATCTCGGTTAATCCAAACAGCGTACTTTAAAATAAAAAATTAAAATTATTAAGATTTATAAAATAACGGCAGGAAAAGACTGCCATTAGGAGGAAGAAAAATGGCTTTAAGAAGAGTTACAAAAATGGGTGAACCAGTATTAAGAAAAAAATGTAAACCGGTTACAAAATTCGATGAAAAATTAGGACAGTTATTAGATGATATGGCTGACACTATGTACGAAGCAGATGGTGTAGGTCTTGCAGCACCACAGGTTGGAATGTTAAAAAGAGCAGTTGTTATAGATATCGGTGAAGGGCTTATAGAATTAATAAACCCAGAAATAATAGAAACTGCTGGAGCGCAGACAGATATAGAAGGATGTTTAAGTGTAGATAATATAAATGAACCTGTTACTAGACCATACTTTGTAAAAGTAAAAGCTCAGGACAGACATGGAAATGAATTTGAATTAGCAGGGGAAGAATTATTAGCTAGAGCTTTCTGCCACGAGTTAGACCACTTAGACGGAATATTATTCGTTGATAGAGTAGAAAAATAGTCAATAGAATTAAATAAATAGTATAAAGAAAGTAGGATGAAATTAGATGAAAGTTGTATTCATGGGAACTCCAGATATAGCTGTTCCATGCTTACAGAAATTAATAGACGAAAAGCATGAGATATTAGCTGTAGTTACTCAGCCTGATAAACCAAAGGGCAGAGGTAAAAAACTGGCAATGCCACCAGTAAAAGAATTAGCTGTTGAGCACGATATACCAGTGTATCAGCCAGTTAGAGCAAGAGATGAAGAGTTTGTTCAGACTATAAAAGAAATAAATCCAGATTTAATAGTAGTTGTAGCATTTGGACAGATACTTCCAAAAGAAATACTAGAAGTACCAAAATTTGGATGTGTAAACGTGCATGTTTCTTTACTTCCAAAATACAGAGGAGCAGCGCCAATAAACTGGGTAATAATAAACGGTGAAGAAAAAACTGGTGTTACTACAATGTATATGGATGAAGGACTAGACACAGGTGATATGATACTGACAAGAGAATTTAAGTTAGATGATCAGATAACTGCTGGTGAACTTCACGATATAATGATGGTTGAAGGAGCAGAAGTATTAAAAGAAACTGTTGATTTAATAGCAGAAGGAAAAGCTCCAAGAACTCAGCAGAATCATGCAGAATTTACTTATGCACCTACAATGGATAAAGAATTAGGTCATGTAGATTTTAGCAAAACTTCAAAAGAAATACACAATTTAGTTAGAGGAGTTAATCCTTGGCCAAGTGCTTATGCTATATACAATGAAGGAAAAATGAAAATCTGGAAAACAGAAGTATTAAATGAAACTAGCAATAAAGAGCCAGGTACTATACTAGGTACAGATAAAATGGGGATAAAAGTAAGTACAGGTGATGGCGTAATTTTAATAAAAGAAATGCAGATGCCAAATAAAAAGAGAATGCCTGTATCTGAATATATAAAAGGTAACAGTATAGAAACTGGAGCTGTTCTTTCATAGGTGATATCATGTCAGATATGAAGAAGTATTCAATAAGTATAGCTATTTTATTTTCTATACTACTTGCAATAACTTTGATAGGTGATTTTTTAGTAGCTGGAACACCAACTTTAATAATATATATAAGTATAGCTCTTATGTCTATAATTGCGATTATATTCTTATTCTCTGCAATTGTTACTAAAAAAGTTTTAAATGATAAAAAAGTTAGTCCAAGCTTAATGAAAATCAATTATAGAATTGTAAAATTATTATATCCTATAATTGTAGTGATTTCAGAATTAGCTGGGATGTCTAAGAGTGGAATTAGAAGAGTTTTTATTAAGTTAAATAATAGCTATGTCAGAACTGGAAAATATTCTCTAAAGGGTAAGGATATACTAGTGCTATTACCTCACTGTTTACAGCAACATACATGTAAATTCAGAGTTACTTCTACAATAGAAAACTGTGCTAGATGTGGGTTATGTAATATATCAGATCTTGCAAAGTTAGGTGATGATGAAGACGTACACGTATTTATAGCAACAGGGGGGACTTTAGCGAGAAAGGTCATAATAGAAAATAGACCAAAAGCTGTAATTGCAGTTGCTTGTGAGAGAGATTTAACTGAAGGAATTATTGATGTTAAGGGAATTCCAGTACTTGGTGTCTACAATGAAAGACCTAATGGACCTTGCTTTGACACTAGGGTAAATATGGATATGGTAAGAGAAGCTGTATCGTTTTTTAAAGGGGAATAGGAAGGTGATTTTAAAATGATGCCATATTATGGAATGGGTATGTTTTACGACCCAACAATGATGATTTTAATACCTGCGATACTATTTACAATGTACGCACAGTTTAAAGTATCATCAACTACAAATAGATTTTTTAGAATAAAATCTCGTAGTGGATATAATGGACAGCAGACTGCTGAGAGAATTTTAGCAGCTAATGGAATAAGAGATGTTAGAATAGTTCCGATAAGAGGGACTTTAACTGACCATTACGATCCAAGAAGGAAAGTACTTAGATTATCAGAAGAAGTATACTACGGCACTTCTATAACTTCTGTTGCTGTTGCAGCACATGAATGTGGTCATGCACTACAGCACGCTTATGGATATGCACCACTTACAATAAGAGGGGCAATAGTTCCTGTTGTAAACTTTGCATCTAGTTTATCTTGGATACTTATATTTGTAGGTTTATTCTTCTCAGGAAATAATACAATGTTGCAGCTTGGGATATTAATGTTCTCTGCAACAGTAATTTTCCAGTTAATAACACTTCCAGTAGAGTTTAATGCTTCTAGTAGAGCATTAGTTCAGTTACAGGATTTAGGTATTGTGGATAGTGGAGAAGCAAGAGATAGTAGAAAAGTATTATCTGCAGCTGCTATGACTTATGTTGCTGCAGCATTAACTGCAATACTACAACTTGCAAGACTATTACTAATAGCAAACAATAGAGATGACTAAATAGACTGGCTGTCACAATATTTTGTGGCAGTCTTTTTTTATGCTTAGAATTCTTCTTTGAATTCCTCTCCAGGCTTCAGCGCCCCACCCATTTATATAACACATTACAATGATGTGGGGCGCTTGAGATTATGATTAGTATAGAAAAAATAGAAATATTAGACGAAAAATAATGAAAAAATAAAAGTTTAGGAAATTAGCAATCTGATAAATATGGCTTTTTTGTATGGAAATCAGTTTGAGTTGATAAAATTAATTTATACACCAAATGGTGGGAATTTTTATCTCATAAAGAAGATGTATATAGCCAAAAGCTACGACAATCTACAGACGACACGCAACTTTTAAATGTGTTACATAAAAAGGCGTGTCGTCGAAGCCTGGAGTGCGTTGGCTATATCATCTTCTTTTTTGAGTGACAGAATTCTATCATTTGGTGTATAATTAATATTAGATTACTATGCAAGTTTATTGCATAAAGATAGAGAGGTTATAATATGAACGCAAGAGAGGCGGCATTTAAAATTCTTTGCGATATTGAGATAGATAAAAACTACTCTAATATGGCAATTAATAAAATTTTTAAGAATGAAAAGATAAGTGATAAAGATAAAGGGCTTGCGACAGAGCTTGTTTATGGAGTTATAGAAAATAGAAAATACTTAGATTTTATAATAAATAAATTATCAAAGATAAAAGTTAAGAAGATGTCTAGTTTTGTTAAGATAATTCTTAGAATGGGTACATATCAGATTTTATTTTTAGATAAGATTGAAGACCACGCTGCTGTTAATGAGACAGTTAAGCTGGCTAGTAAATACGATGGAAAGTCTAAGGGATTTGTAAATGCTATTTTAAGAAATGAGATAAGACAGAAGAGAACTATAAAATACATAGACATAGAAGATCCAATCAGAAGATTAGCTGTTAAGTATTCATATCAGCAGTGGATAGTAGAAGATTGGGTTAAAAACTTTGGTATAGAGTTTGCAGAGGAGCTTCTTGAAGCTTTAAACGAAAGACCAGATTTATATGTTAGAACAAATACTTTAAAAATAGATAGAGATTCACTTTTAAAAGAATTTGAAAAAGAGGGAATTAAGGCAAGTAAGGCTATGTTACCAGAAGAGGCTATAATGGTTGAAAACTTCAAGGGAATAGAAAGCTCTAGATTATATAAAGAAGGACTATTTACAGTTCAGGATATAAGTTCTATGCTTGTGGCAAAGGTAGTAGCTCCTAAGGAAGGCGATATGGTATTAGATGTATGTAGCGCTCCAGGTGGAAAGAGTACTCACATGGCTGAGCTTATGAAAAACACAGGAAAGATAGTATCAAGAGATGTTTTTGAACACAAAATCAAAGTAATAAAGGCAGCTGCGAAAAGACTTGGTATAAAAAATATAGAAGCTGAGGAATTTGATGCAGCTAATTTAGATGAAAATAGTATAGAAAAATTTGATTGTGTATTAACAGATGTGCCTTGCTCTGGACTTGGAATAATAAGAAGAAAACCAGAAATAAAATATAAAGCTAAAGAAGAATTGGTAGATTTACCGAAAATTCAAAGTAAAATACTTGAAAATGCATCTAAATATGTTAAAATAAATGGAACTTTAGTATATTCAACTTGTACAGTTCAGGACTGTGAAAATATAGAAGTTGTTGAGAAATTCTTAAAAGAAAATCCAAACTACGAATTAGTTCCAATAGAAGGAATAAATGTAGATCCAGATGAGCAGGAAAAAGGATATATAAAAATATATCCAAATGTTCATGGAATGGATGGATTCTTTATAGCGAAAATGAAAAGAGTTAAATAAACGAGGTAATATTATGGAAAATAAAAAGGCTTTGAAAAATTTTACAGAAGCTGAGATGAAAGAATTTATGAAAGAAATCGGAGAAAAGGCATTTAGAGGAACTCAGGTTTATTCTTGGATTTACAAAGGTGCTAAAACCTTCGACGATATGAAAAACATTCCAAAATCTCTTAGAGAAAAATTGGAAGAAGTTTCTTACATAGGTAATATAGATATAGAATTAAAATTAGAGTCTAAAGACGGTAAAACTAAAAAATATCTATTTTTACTAAATGATGAAAATATAATAGAAACAGTTATGATGGATTACGATAGTAGGGTTACTGTTTGCGTTTCTAATCAGGTAGGTTGTAGAATGGGATGTAGATTCTGTGCATCAACTATGGATGGATTAGTTAGAAACCTTGAGCCATGGGAAATATTAGACCAGATAATGAAAATTCAGGAAGATACTGGAAAGAGAGTATCTAACCTAGTTCTTATGGGAAGTGGGGAGCCATTAGACAACTACGATAACACAAAACAGTTCTTAAAAATCGTAAACGATGAAAATGGATTAAATATAGGATACAGACATATAACATTGTCTACATGTGGTATAGTTCCTAAAATTTACGAACTAGCAGATTTAGAAATTCCTATAAACTTAGCGATATCCCTTCATTCTCCATATGACGATAAGAGAAAAGAAATAATGCCTGTTGCTAATAAATACAGTATCAAGGAAATTTTAGATGCTTGTAGATACTATATTAAAAAGACTAATAGAAGGGTTACATTTGAATATTCTTTAATAAAGGGTGTAAATGACGGCAAGAAAGAAGCAGAAGCTCTAGCATCTCTATTAAAAGGAATGCTTTGCCATGTAAATTTAATACCTATAAATGAAGTTGATGAGAGGGATTTCAAAAAACCGGATAAGGCATTTATATATAAATTCAGAGATTATCTTGAAGAAAGAAATATTCCAGCGACTGTCAGAATTTCTATGGGTTCTGATATAAGTGGAGCTTGTGGACAGTTAAGAAGAAAACACAAGTAATCTGAAAAGGAGGGATTTTATGGAATTTTATTTTGCCTCTGATGTGGGATTGGTTAGAAAAAATAATGAGGATTATTGTAAATGTGAGATTGTTGAAGTAGAGAATGAAGAAATTGGCTTGTTTGCAATAGCTGACGGTATGGGAGGCTATAAAAAAGGAGAGGTAGCCAGCAAGATGGCAGCCGAGAATATTATCTTATTTCTAAAAGAAAACTTACTTCAAACTAGCAAAATTAAGATAGAATATATAGACGATATACTAAAACAAGCGTATAATAATGTGAATAGCCTAATTTTTGAAAAAGCCGAAGAAGATGAAAGCTTTTCAGGAATGGGAACTACATTGACAACTGCTATATTGTACAAAAATTATTTGTATGTAGCTAATGTCGGCGATAGTAGAGGATACGTCTACAGTGAAGAAAATGGATTAAAAAGAATAACAAGAGATCATTCTTATGTTGAGGGATTGGTTGAAAGCAATGAAATTACAGAAGAAGAGGCTTTAACTCATCCAAATAGAAGTATTATAACTAGAGCAATTGGTCCAGATCCTTTTGTCATAGTTGATATATTTAAACAAAATATCGAAAAAAGTGATATAATACTTTTAGCAACAGATGGTCTTACAGGTTGCATTATCGATTCTAAAATAGAAGAGATAATTAAAGAAAATGAAGATTTTGAAGATATGAGCGATGAATTAATTGATACAGCCAATAATGCTGGAAACGACAATGTTTCCGTAATACTAGTTAGAGTTTAGTTGGGACGGTGATATAACGTGGGAGATACAATTTTAGGAAATAGATATAAGATAGAAAAGAAAATTGGCGAAGGTGGAATGGCTTATGTTTATGAAGCAAAGGATAAATTGCTGAATAGAGTAGTTGCTGTTAAAGTTTTAAGACCTGAGTTTGTAGATGATCAGGAATTCTTAAAGAAATTTAAAAGAGAGGCTGAAGCGGTTGCAAGTCTTTCGCATCCAAATATAGTTAATGTTTACGACGTTGGAGAAGACGGTAAAGTTCATTACATAGTAATGGAATATGTAAATGGTAAAAACTTAAAAGAAATAATACAGGAAGAAGGTACTCTTGATGAGTACACAGCTTTAGACATAACTAAACAGATAGCTATGGCTCTTGGATGTGCTCACAAAAGAGGGATAATACATAGAGATATAAAACCTCACAATATACTTATATCAAACGAAGGTAGAAGTATAGCTAAGGTTGCAGATTTTGGTATAGCTAAGGCTGTTTCAAATTCTACAATGACTAATATAGGTGGTGTAATAGGTTCTGTACATTACTTCTCTCCAGAACAGGCAAAAGGTAAATTTGTTACAAATAATGCCGATTTATATTCATTAGGTATAGTGCTTTATGAAATGCTTACAGGAAAACTACCTTTCAGAGGGGATACGCCTGTGTCTATAGCTCTTCAGCACATAAATGATGATATAGAGTTTACAGAAGAAGAAAAAATAAGAATACCTCAGAGTGTAAGAACTATAATCAAAAAACTTACAGAAAAAAATAGCGCTGATAGATATCAGACTGCTGAGGAACTTATAGAAGATATAGAATACATCGAAAAAAATATAGACTTAGATTTTATAAAAGAATACGATGATTTTGCAACAAAACATATAGATGAAAGAAATCTAAATACAGTTGGAAAACCTAGAATAGCTCCGGCTGCTATAGCAGATATAGACGGCGATGATGCTGGTTATTACGATGATGATGACGAGCACGATGATGATTTATACGACGATGAAGAGGAAGAAGATTACGTTCCAAAGAGAAAAAGAAAGAAAAAGAAAAAAGTAATAAAAGAAGAAACTCCTAAGACTAAGAAGAGATTAAAAATAGCTGCGGTTATACTATCATTAATACTTCTAGCACAGGTAGGATTATTCTTCAAACTATTTGGTTCAAGTATATTTGGTGGAGGCGGTAATGAATTAATGGCTCCTAATGTAGAAGGTATGCAGGTAACTCAGGCTGAAGCTACACTTGAAGAAATGGGATTAAAATTAGAAATAGCTAGCTATGAATACAGCTATTCGGCAGCTGAAAATGAAATAATTTCTCAGGATCCAGATGCTGGTACTGAATTAAAAGAAGGCGATACAATTACAGTTGTTGTAAGTAAAGGTAATAATAATAAAGAAGAACCTAATGTAATTGGTATGACTTTAAGTCAGGCTCAGAGTATGATTCAGGCAAAAGGATTTGCAGTTGGTAATGTAACTTATGAATTTAGTTCTGCATATAAAGAAGGAACTGTTTTAGAACAGAGTACTTCAAATGGTAAGATATCACTTGTAGTAAGTAAAGGTGAAGATACAGCAAATAAACCAACTGTTCCAAATACAGATGATCAGAATACTGACAATAATACTGGAACAAACAACAATAGTGGTTCAAGTAATAACGGTGGCTCAAGCAACAATGGTGGTTCATCAAGTGGAGGAGACCATAACAGCGGTGGTTCATCAGGCGGTGGATCTGATAATAGTGGTGGTTCATCAGGTGGTGGATCTGACAATGGTGGCTCATCAGGAGGAGATTCAGGCGGTTCATCAGGTGGAGAATCTGGTGGCGGAGAATCTGCTGAATAAGAAAATAATAATTTAAAATAAATAAAAAAGTATCCTTTCAATCGGGGGATACTTTTTTTATGATAATTTGGAGGAAAATGAAATGAATAAGACAGTAGTAGTGACAGGTGCTTCTAGAGGAATTGGAAGAGCAATAGCTATAGAATTTGCAAGAAATGGATATAATGTATTGGCAAATTATAATAACTCAGAAAAAGAAGCTAAAGAGCTAGAAAAAATATTAATTGAAGACGGATGTAATATAAGGATTTTCAAAGCCGATGTGTCTAAAAGTGCTGAAGCAGATGCTATGATAGATTATTGTTTAAAAGAATTTGGAAGCTTAGATGTACTTGTAAATAATGCAGGTATAAGTCAAGATAAGTTATTTACAGATATAACTGATGAAGAATGGGAAAGAATGATGTCTGTAAATGTTACAAGTGTATTTAACTGCTCTAGAAAGGCACTTCAGCATATGATATGGGAAAAAAGTGGAAGTATAATAAATATAACATCTATGTGGGGAGAAACTGGTGGTTCTTGTGAGGTACATTATTCAGCATCAAAAGCTGCGATAATAGGTATGACAAAGGCACTAGCTAAGGAAGTAGGCCCTTCTAATATAAGAGTAAATGCAGTATCTCCGGGAGTAATAATGACAGATATGTGCGCATATTATGGAGAGGAAACTTTAAATGAATTAAAAGAGGAAACTCCTTTAATGAGGTTAGGAAAAGCAGAGGATGTTGCAGAAACTGTATATTATTTAGCAGACAAAGCATCATTTATAACTGGTCAGGTTGTAGGAGTTAATGGAGGAATGGTTATATAAATTTGTAAAATATTACAATTAATTATAAAAAACGTTTTTCTGATTTAAAAAAATATGCACATATTGGAAAATACTATTATAAAATTACTTGTAAAACTAGTATACTATTGTTATAATATAGTCAAATGGCAAATTTTTTATATGCCATTTAAGGGAATAATAAAAATCACAAGTGAGGAGTGAATTTAATGAAAATAGTAGAAGGATACATGCCTTTTAAAGAGTACAAAACATATTATCGTATAGTAGGGGAACCAAATCCAGAAAAAGCTCCTATAATATTACTTCATGGTGGACCAGGGTCTACACACAACTACTTTGAAGTATTAGATAAAATGGCAGAAATGGACAACAGACAGATAATAATGTACGACCAGATAGGTTGTGGAGAATCATTCGTTGAAAATAGACCTGACTTATGGAACAAAGAAGTTTGGATAGAAGAATTAATGTCTTTAAGAAAACATTTAGGACTTGATGAAGTTCATATACTTGGACAGTCTTGGGGTGGAATGCAGCTTCTTGAATATATCTGTAACTACAAACCAGAAGGTGTTAAGAGTATAATACTTTCAAGTACACTTCCAGCATCTTGGATGTGGGGATTAGAACGGAAAAGATTAATATCTATGCTTCCAGAAGATATGCAGAAAGCTATAGACTACGCAACTGCAAACAATGATTATTCTTCTCCAGAATATCAGGCAGCTGAAGCTGAATACATGAGACGTCACGCTGCAGGTTCTTACGGTGAAGGAGATCCAGAATGCTTAACTAGACCAGTTAAAAAAGGTGCTGAAGCATACGTAGTTGGCTGGGGACCAAATGAATTTACTCCTCTTGGAACATTAAAAACTTACGATGTTACAGAACAGTTAAAAGATATAAAAGAACCAGCTCTAGTTATATCAGGAGGAAACGACTTATGTACTCCATATATAGCTAAATATATGTACGACAGAATACCTAATTCTAAATGGGAATTATTCAGAGATTGTCGTCATATGTGCTTCGTTGAAGACAACGAAAAATACATAAACCTATTAATAGATTGGTTAAATGCAAACGATTAATATATAAAGTTATTAAAAAAGAAAAAATCATATCCTATACCGCTTCAGGCTTCAGCTACGGCGAAGTCTCCGCCTGCAGATTGGCGCTGGTATTAGGATATGATTTTTTTCTTTTTAGTAAGTTATATGTTAATCGTTGATAAAGGGAGAAGTTAGTAAATTGTATTGTTTTAAGTTATTATGGTAATTGATTTTATGAAAGGAATATAAAAAAGAGATTAGTCGATTTTTGATTATTTAGTCGATTAATCTCTTTTGTTTTTATGCTTGTTTTAGTTCTTTGTTTTCTTTTATTTTATTGCAGATATGTACAAATACAAGTGGTAGTACTAGGCATAGTACAGGAGAGATGAAGTAGTCAAATAGTTCTCTTGAGTTTCCTAGTATTCCTGTGTCTGCAAATTGTGTTAGTAACCATTTTATTAGTAAATGGTGTATCATTATACTCCAAGTGTTGTTTCCTACAAAGTTTATCAGTTCTGGCAGTTTTCTTTTAAATCTTAGCGCTAGTCTGCACATAAATTCTGCTAGATACAATGCGTATAATATTCCTAAGATAGAAGTGAATAAGCTTATGAATGTGTGTCCGTTGAAGCTTACAGTTCTAAGTGAGAATGTGCAATATCCAAATATCCGATAAAATACTGCTTTTGTAGCAATTATAGCAGTAAATCCTTTGAATGTGTATTTTATATGTTCTTCTACAAATTCTTTAAAGAATAGACCTATCTGCATATATTGAAGTCCCCATGCAGTTCTTAGTATTGCATGGAATAGTGTTACATCCTGATTTTTTACAGGATATGTATTTGCCAGATGTGCTGCAAACAATCCTACTACGCAAAGGAAGATTGTAAATATACTTTCATCAAGTAATTTCTTTTCCTCTCCAAATTTGAATGATTTTACAAATAAAGAGAAGAATTTTCTTGTAAGTGGAAAGACAATCCGCACAGTGAATAAGAATGGAACAAACCATCCAGGGCCATTAAAGTAGAATTGGAATCCTCCTAAAAATGGCTCGATAAAAATGCTGTGCAGATTAAAGTGTATTTCCCTTTCTAAAAGTCCAAGTCCAACCAATACTAGAGTAAGGAAGAAGTAAAATAAATTTGCCTTGTAGTATTTTGTTATATTCTTAAATCTCTTCTTAACTAATGTAAAATAGTCGCTTTCGTATATTCTTTTGTAAAAATACCCCGAAGCAAATATAAATAATGGTATATGGTACGAGTATTCTGGGAAAAGTTCCCTGCTTGAAGTTATCGGTATTCCTATCAAATTAAATAAATTTTCATCTAAATGGCAGCTTACAACGACAATTATGCCTAGAGCTTTAAAAGCTGTCATCCTCAAATTTTTTTCTTTCATATTAAATAATCACCCTTTTTCGTATTAAATAATTATCAATTTTATTTTAAATAATCAATCTTTTAAAAAATCTTAAATTTGAACAATTCTTATTATATCATATTCTAAAAATATTATAATAACTAAAGCTTTATTGGTGCTTAAATTATAAATAAAAATTTACTAGATTATTTTTAAAAAATTATTTTCATACAATAGCATACTTTTTAGAAAATTAAAGAATAAAAAATAGAAGTATTTAAAGAATAAAAATTAGAATTATGATAAAATAGAAAGAGTAAGAACTTATATAAAAAGGAGCGATGTAATGCTAAAGGGAAAAATAATTAAAGGTCTTAGCGGATTTTACTATGTAGATACAGAAAACGGTTTATATGAATGCAAGGCTAGAGGAATTTTTAGAAAGCAAAAAATTACACCTCTTGTTGGCGATAATGTTGAGATAAGCATAGTAGATGAGGAAAATAAAAAAGGTGTTGTTGAAACAATTGAAGAGAGAGAAACTGAGCTTGTTAGACCACCTATTGCAAATGTAGACAAGGCTCTAATTGTGTTTGCCGTTAAAGATCCAAAACCTAATTTATCTCTTTTAGATAGATTTATTGTCCATGCCGAAAGAGAAAATCTTGAGATAGTGATTATATTTACTAAGATGGATTTAGACGAGGGCTCATTAGATGAACTAGTTGAAATATATGAAAAAGCTGGATACAAGGTTATACCTGTCAGCAGTGAAAAACATATAAACATAGACAAAGTAAAAGAAGAATTAAAAGGAAATACTGTTGTGTTTGCTGGTCCTTCAGGTGTTGGTAAATCTAGTTTATTAAACCAGATAGATGAAAGCTTCCAGTTAAAAACAGGAACAGTAAGTGAAAAAATTGGTAGAGGTAGACACACTACTAGACATGCAGAGCTATTAAAACTAGAATGTGGAGGAATTGTAGCAGACACTCCAGGATTTAGCTCACTTGAATTAGATGGAATTGATGAAATGGAATTAAAAGAGTATTTCATTGAATTCGATAAATATGACGAATGCAAATTTGGTTCTAAATGTGTGCATGAAAATGAGCCAGCTTGCGACGTAAAAGAGGCTGTAGAAAATGGGGAGATATCAAAACAGAGATATGAAAGTTATCTACAGTTATTAAACGAAATAAGACAGAAAAACAGTAGGAGGTATTAGTTATGGTTAAATTAGCGCCATCAATATTATCAGCAGATTTTGCTAGATTACTAGAAGACGTAAAGAAAGTTGAAAAAGCAGGATGTGAGTATCTTCACATAGATGTTATGGACGGTCATTTTGTACCAAATATAACTCTTGGACCTGGAATAGTTAAAAGTTTAAGAAAAGATGTAAACATGGTATTTGATGCACATCTTATGATAGAAAATCCAGACAACTACATAGAAGAATTCGTAAAAGCAGGATGTGATATAATAACAGTTCACGTTGAGGCTTGTACTCATCTTCATAGAACTATACAGAACATAAAATCTCATGGTATAAAAGCAGGGGTTGTTTTAAACCCAGCTACATCTTTAGATACTATAAAATACGTTCTTGATGACGTTGATATGGTTCTTTTAATGTCTGTTAACCCAGGATTTGGTGGACAGTCATACATACCATGTGTAACTGAAAAAATAAGAGAACTTAGAAAAATGATAGACGAAAGAGGTCTAAATGTTGAAATAGAAGTTGATGGTGGAGTTAAACCATCTAACATAAAAGAAGTAGTAGAAGCTGGTGCAGATGTTTGTGTTGCTGGTTCTGCTATATTCGGTAAAGATGATATAGATGCAGCTGTTAAAGATCTTAGAGAAAGCGCAAAATAGTCAGTATTTGAGATAAATAGTTAGTGTCTTAAAATAAAACTAGAAACAGAGTGAGAAAGATTTGAAAACTTGTATATTTTTAAATGGTTCTATTCACGATTATGAAGATATAAAACAGAAAATAGAATCAGAGAATTA
>OGEP01000884.1_pt1 | contig 38012 bp, 35 predicted proteins | sample 1570721 | NCBI WGS metagenome assembly OGEP01 (sample SAMEA2582131, study PRJEB24529) | metagenome | biome: Human gut stool | place: China | collected 2011 | reverse complement strand
GGCAAGATGGATCTGGCCAAGAAGGCTAAGGCGCTGAATCTGGACGCCATCCACGACACCGTCCACGAGATGGCAAAGGATGAAGCCCGTCACGGCCGCGGCTTCGAGGGCCTGCTGAAGCGCTACTTCAACACCGAAGTCTGATAAGGGTTCCCCAGTTATCTATGCTGCCCGCTGCAAGGACATTCTGCCCTGCAGCGGGCTTTTTGCGTTTCAGGCTTTAAAAGTGGCGCAGAACCTCCGGTAAGCGTTTTATACAGATTTTTTTGTGGGCAAACTGTGGGCAAAACTCGCTGATTTGTTCAGTTCTGACCTCTTTTTTGATTTTGCCCACAAAAAGTCCGAAAGTTGGCTTGTGACCTAGAAAAATCAGCTATAAATATAATTCTCGATGTGGGCAGACTATTTGACTGTTATCTGTAAAAATGCCATTACTGGTAACGCCTGAAGATGCGCAAAGCGAACCTAGAGCGCATTCAAAATCGTCCTACTTACAAAAAAGGCAGCTGCGCAGAAAACCACGCAGCTGCCTTTTGCATTTTCGCCTTACTGAATGCCGGTGACAGGATAATCCTGTGCTTCCACGGCCTTCTTCAGCACCTCATCGTCTACTTCGGCGTTCAGGGTAACGATAGCAGTACCGGCTTCGTGGCTGACAACAGCCTTGTCCACCTGCGGCAGAGCCTCCAGCGCTTTCTTGACGCGGGCTTCACAGTGGGGGCACATCATGCCTTCTACGGTCAGGGTCTTTTTCATAGCGGTCTCCTCCTTTTGATTAGATGCAGTTGTATCTTCCTCCGCTGCGGGCTGCACAAGGGCAGCGGGCAGGGCAGGGACGTGTTTGGGCGGGTGGTCACGCTTTGCGCTGTGCAGGTCAAACAGGTTCAGCCGCAAGGCGTTGCTCACCACGCAGAAGCTGGAAAGGCTCATGGCAGCTGCGCCGAACATGGGGTTCAGCGTCAGCCCCAAGGGAATGAACACACCGGCTGCCAGCGGGATACCGATGATGTTGTAGATAAACGCCCAGAACAGGTTTTCGTGGATGTTGCGCAGGGAAGCGCGGCTCAGCCGGATGGCGGCGGGCACGTCCGAAAGCTTGGAGTTCATCAGCACTACGTCCGCAGCGTCAATGGCTACGTCCGTGCCTGCGCCGATGGCAATGCCGGTGTCGGCGCGGGTCAGGGCAGGGGCGTCGTTGATGCCGTCGCCTACCATGGCTACCTTGCCGTACTTTTGCAGCTGCCGGATAACAGCCTCTTTGCCCTCCGGCAGCACCCCGGCAATCACCTCGTCCACACCGGCCTGCCGGCCAATGGCTTCGGCGGTGCGCTGGTTGTCTCCGGTCAGCATCACCACCCGGATGCCCATATTCCGCAGCTCCCGGATGGCCTGCGGGCTGTCCTCCTTGATGGTATCTGCAACCGCGATAACGCCCAGCAGACGGTGAGCGCTGCCAAAGAAGAGGGGAGTTTTACCCTGTGCAGCCAGCGCAGCAGCCTGCGTTTGCAGCGCAGCAGGGATAGCGACCTTTGCACCGATAAAGGCAGCATTGCCGCCAAAGATCTCCTTGCCCTCCAGCTTGGCGGTAAGGCCGTTGCCCGGCAGGGCGGTAAAATCGGTAACAGAGGGCAGTGTCAGCTGCTTTTCCTCCGCATAGGCCAGCACTGCCCGCGCCAGCGGGTGTTCGCTGCGGCCCTCCAGCGCGGCAGCCAGCGTGAGCAGCTCGGTCTCGGTCACGCCTGCAGCGGGCAGAAGGTCGGTGACGGTAGGTTCGCCGCAGGTGATAGTGCCGGTCTTGTCCAGCGCTACGATGCGGGTACGACCAGCTTCTTCCAGCGCCGCAGCGGTCTTGAACAGGATGCCGTTCTTCGCACCAAGGCCGTTGCCCACCATAATAGCCACCGGCGTTGCCAGACCCAGCGCACAGGGGCAGCTGATGACCAGCACCGAGATGCCCCGCGCCAGCGCGTAGCCCACATCCCTCCCCAGCAGCAGCCAGACAAGGGTGGTGACCACCGCAATGCTGATGACCGCAGGCACGAAAAAGCCGGATACGGTATCGGCGATCTTTGCAATGGGGGCTTTGGTGGCGGCGGCATCGCTGACCATGCGGATGATCTGCGCCAGCGTGGTGTCCTCGCCCACGCGGGTAGCGCGGCACTGCAAATAGCCGGACTGGTTGGTGGTGGCGGCGCTTACCTTATCGCCCACGGCCTTGTCCACCGGGATGCTCTCGCCGGTCAGGGCGCTCTCATTGACTGCACTGGTGCCTTCCAGCACCACGCCGTCCACCGGGATATTCTCGCCGGGGCGGACCACAAAGACGTCACCCTTCTGCACGTCGGCGATGGCCACGGTCACTTCCGCGCCGTCCCGCACCAGCGTGGCGGTCTTGGGGGCCAGCTTCATCAGGCTCTTGAGGGCGTCGGTGGTCTTGCCCTTGGAGCGGGCTTCCAGCATCTTGCCCACCGTGATGAGGGTCAGGATCATGGCGGCAGACTCGAAGTAGAACTCCATCATATAGTGCATGACGAGCTCGTCGCTGCCGTCCACCTGGGCGCGAGTCATGGCGAAGAGGGCGTAAGTGCTCCACACGAAGCTTGCCATGGAGCCGAGGGCCACCAGCGTATCCATGTTGGGTGCGCCGTGGATGAGGCCCTTGAATCCGTTGATGAAGAACTTCTGGTTGATGACCATGACGATGCCCGCCAGCAGCAGCTGGACAAGGCCCATGGCGACGTGGTTGCCATCGAACCAGTGGGGCAGGGGCCAGCCCCACATCATGTGGCCCATGGAGAAGTACATCAGCACCAGCAGGAAGCCCAGCGAGGCGATGAGGCGGCGCTTGAGCTTCGGTGTCTCGTGGTCAGCCAGTGCATCGAGGTCGGTGCTGGCGTCCGAAGCCTTACTGGCAGAGGCGGTCTTCGGGCTTGCGCCGTAGCCTGCCTCCTGCACCGCCGAGAGGATGGCGGCAGGGGAGGCTGTGCCTTCCACGCCCATGGAGTTTGTCAGGAGGCTCACCGAGCAGCTCGTGACGCCCGGCACCTTCTTCACGGCCTTTTCCACCCGGGCAGAGCAGGCCGCGCAGCTCATGCCCGTGACATTGTATTGTTCCATTGCGGATTCCTTTCCCTCTTATAGGATGCCCGGAACGGGGTCATTTCATGAGCCGGGGCAGCAGCTGCAGCAGTTCGTCCAGCTTCTGCGTCCCGCCGGCTCTCAAATCGTCGGCCACGCAGGTGCGGACGTGCTGGCTCAGCAGCTCTTTGGAAAAGCCGTTCAGTGCAGCGTTCACCGCAGCCACCTGCACCAGAATATCGGCGCAGTAGACGTCCTTGTCCAGCATCGCGTGGATGCCGCGCACCTGGCCCTCGATGCGGCTCAGCCGGTTGGCAAGGGCGCGGTACTCCTCAGGGGTACGGTCCTTGTGGCGGCAGCAGGAGAGGGCAGTGTCCTTTTCGGCAGGCTCAGCGGCGCAGCAGGGCTTTTTTTCAGCATCGGTCATAGCAGATGACTCCTTTCCGGGTGTATCAGTGTGAAGAGGAGATGTACCCTGTGGGGGTAAATCTCCCGACATCTTGATTTTACCACTTGGGGGTATCTGTTTCAAGTGGATAGAATACGCTAACTGTGAAAATTATGTGAAAACAAAAGCGGCGAAATGCAGAAACGGGAGCCTCCCGGTGAAGGAAAGCTCCCGTTTCTGTTTAGGATAGAAAAGAGAATGCAAAAAGGTAAGAAAGTTCGAGTAAAATATACTGTACCTGTAGTATTCAGACTGCAGTAGTTACTTGAAATAAATGATTAAAAGGGTCGGTCCACCGCGGGAGCCGGCCCTTTTTTCAATAAAATAATATATCTTTGCGTCACGAACAAAAAAAATGAAAGACTGGTTTATGAATCTTCTGTATTACCTAAAAAGACCTTTAATCTGGCTCTCCCGTTTCCGCTACCGTTGCGGATATGGTGTGCACTCTCCTTTTGCTTTCAGTCTGATCACAGACGTGATTTATGAGAAGATGCCTTATTATGCATACGACCTGCTGAAGGCGGAACAGAAAAAGCGGATCACAACACAGGGATGGGAGAAAGGAATACCAAGGATCAACCGTCTGTTGTTCCGCCTGGTGAATAAAGTGCAACCGGCCACTATCATAGAAGTAGGCCAGCCCTCGGCAGCCTCTTTATATTTACAGTCAGCCAAACCTTCTGCCGGGTATCTTTTTGCTTCTGACTTATCAGAGCTCTTTCTGGATGCCGATACTCCGGTAGACTTTCTGTATCTGAATGACTATCGGAATCCGGCTTTGCTGGAAGAAGTTTTTAACATCTGTTCCCGTCGGACTACTCCGAATAGTTTGTTTGTCGTTCATGGGATCTGCTATTCAAAGGCAATGAAAAATCTTTGGAAACAGTTACAGAATGATGAGCGGGTGGGAATCACTTTTGACTTGTATGATGCAGGCTTGCTTTTTTTTGATACAACAAAGATTAAACAGCATTATATCGTCAACTTCTGATCACCTTTATACGTTAATCTTATATATAGTAATGATGAAAAATAGACGTTTATGAAAAAAAGCCTTGTATATACAAAGACCGGTGACAAAGGAACTACCAGTCTTGTTGGCGGAAGCCGCGTTCCGAAGACCCATATTCGTTTGGAAGCATACGGAACAATTGACGAACTTAATTCCCATCTGGGATGGCTGAATACGTATTTGCTGGATGAGGCAGACCGGGATTTTATCCTGAGTATACAGCATAAGCTATTCTCTATCGGTTCACATCTGGCAACTGACCAGGAAAAAACACAACTGAAAGCCGCCAGTATCCTTACTCCGGAAGATGTGGAACGCATCGAGCGCGAGATTGATAAGCTGGATGAACAACTGCCCGAACTTTGTGCCTTTATCATACCCGGAGGTAGCCGTGGAGCGGCTGTTTGTCATGTGTGCCGTACGATTTGTCGAAGAGCCGAACGTCGCATTCTGACTCTGTCCGAAACTTGTACAATTTCTCCCGAAGTGTTAGCTTTTGTCAACAGATTATCAGATTATTTGTTTGTTTTATCCCGAAAAATTAATTTTGATGAACAAAATAGTGAAATATTCTGGGATAATAGTTGGAAATGATAGATTTTATTATACTTTTGCCGAAAAATAGAAAATAAGTATTCACTTTTTAATACTCAAGATTATGTATTGGACATTGGAATTAGCATCGAAACTGGAAGATGCTCCCTGGCCGGCGACCAAGGACGAATTGATTGATTACGCTATGCGTTCGGGTGCTCCTCTTGAAGTGATAGAGAATCTGCAAGAGATGGAAGATGAAGGCGAAATCTATGAGAGTATCGAAGATATTTGGCCGGATTATCCTAGTAAAGAAGATTTCTTTTTTAATGAAGAAGAGTATTAATGCAAAAGTCGGCAAAAATCCTTGAAAATCAAGCTGAAAATCAATAAAATGGGCGGTTGGAAAATCGTCCATTTTTCGTTTTAAGGCGTTTTAAAGCCGAATATGTTTCCCAAAAATTACATTATTTTTGCTCCATATTCCTAAATTTAAAATAGTAAGTATATGGGACGAGTTAAGTCATTAAGTAATTCAGGCAGTTTTGTTTTGCGGAAAGATAATCAAAATGCTAAAGGCGAGTATCAGGTGTATATACAATATACTTTGGATAGAAAAGTAGCCAAAGATAAAACAGATGTATGGGTCAAGGAAAAGGAATGGAACGATAAAGCGCAAAAGGTTCGTTCTGTCCATCCGCAAAGTGTTCGATTGAATAAGATACTTGATAAAAAGAAAAATGATATTGATGCGCTGATATTGGATTTTCCTTTGGAGAAACGTTTGACAATTGATGTGCTACGCTCAATGGTTAGAGGTGAATACAATGCGAATGAGGAGAAAAATCAGGATTTTGTACAGTTGGCTATTGACAATTTAGAATCATTATATAAGACGGAAAAGATAGGTATAAGTGTTCGTGATAATGGTTTAAATGGTTTGAAACTGTTTCGTACTTTTCTTCTGGAGGAATTAGGCGAAGATAGCATTAGTATTGCTGATATGACGGAAGATATAATAGATTCTTATATTATATGGCGAAAAAATAAACGTAATAATATAAATGCCACTATCAATAAGTCATTAACTCCATTGATGAAGGCTGCAAAACTTGCAGCAAGAAAAGGGTTGATGGAAGCGTCTGTTGCTGATGCAATATCGGAAAAGTATTTGCCAATTAAAACGAAATTATCGGATGAAGATGCGGAAGATGAAGATGTACATTACTTGACTAAAGAACAGTTGAGTAAGTTTGTTGCGTTGTATAACGCAGTGAAATATCCACGTACAAGGGAATATATGGATATGTTTTTATTTGCCTTTCATGCTTGCGGTTTGCGCTTCTCCGATATACTAACCCTTCAATGGATGCACGTTGATTTGGAAAAGCATAAGTTGAAAAAAGTTCTGTATAAGGGACAAGTACCACATGAAATTACTTTGAATGATGCGGCAGTAAAAATCTTGGAGCAATGGAAGATGAAAAAAAGAAGTAACCGCTTTGTCTTTGCTTTGCTGCCTGATGATTTTAATTTGGCTGATGAAGAAGAACTTAAACGAATGCGGATTAATAAAAATACTCCTATAAAAGTGTCGTTAAAAGCATTAGGACATAAAATCGGAGATTTGTCATTCAATTTGACGATGCACGTTGCCCGCCATACATTTGCTGTGTTCGCTTTGAATAATGGAGTTGATGTACACAAGGTTAGTCGTTTGTTAGCGCATAGTAGTGTGATGGTAACGGAAAAAGTGTATGCAAAATTTTTGCCTGAAACACTACAAAAAGAGGTGGAAACAAAGTTAAACTTTGATTTCACCCCTGATTATAACACTGCTGCTGATTAATTATAAGCATAGGCTTCATAGTGGTTTTGGGATAAAAATTGGTCTATATCTTCTTGGGTGTACCAAAATTTATCCCCTTCTTTATGATATGCCAATTTGCCATCGTCTCGGTACTTTCGTATCAATTTGTCTTGTACTCCAAGCAATTCTCTAATTTCACTGTTTGTGTAAATTTTCTTTTCTGTAATTTTAGATTTCTTAGATAGTTCTCTTACTTGTTCATTTAGTACTTCTATGCTTAAAATTAATTGGTTCAGCTTTTCACTATCAATTAATTCATAACTCATGGCTTAAATATATTATTCTCCACTCATGTCATAGAGTTATAGACAAGGTGGTTATTCTTATGTAATGATATGGGAATATCGTTACGTTGCAAATATACGACTTGGAGTAGTCATTTACCACTTTTCGGAGGGGTAGCCCTCTTTTTTTGCGATATTTAACATGTTTCTGTCACCGTAACCCCACACTCAGGGGGAGGGTTCTGTAGTCCCCCCCCTATAGTTTATAATGGGTGTATTTTTACAGTGGAATCCTATCCTGCTATTGACGAAATTGGGTTATACAGATATAAGCCAACAGTATTTTTAGTTGATTGATTATTTTTTATATTAGTTGGAATGTTGTTTTCTTTACACCATTCATATAATTTACTTTTTCCTACTTTTAAATTCAGTTCTTTAAAGGTTGACAAATTTTCTTTCAGAGATTTGGAACAATCATAATATAAGCCAATTAATTCATTATTGATTTTCCCTTTTACCATATTTCGTACAGTCTTAGCTGAAAGATTGTATTTGATGCAATATTGAGGGTTTATTATCCATTTTCTTTTTTCTGTCTGCTGTTGTTTAATCATTGTTGAATATTTGTCAATGCTTTCATTATATGCACTTTTTGCAATATCATATAATTCTTGTTTGCTTATTGGGTCCTTGCTGTTGTTGATGTAGTAGTATAGTTCGTTGGCTAGACAGTGCAGTAAATGTTCAAATTTAATTTGTGGGTACATATATTTGCGTACTATAGCATTTAAAAAGAGTTTTTTTCTACGCCCGTTCCCGTCTTTAATTTTACATACTCTGTTGGAGTAAACACAATTACCATTATTAAGTTTTGTTTTTTCCTTGAACCAATATCTTTTGATACAGCAATAGTTTTCAGGTATTGTAATATATGGAATATCTTCATTGGCTTCTTCCAAATTATTTTCAAAGAATGGATATTTTTCTCTGTATTTTTCTATTAAGTCTTTATGGGAAAGGTTCCAAAAATTGGTAATATATTCATGGTCCTTTATTTCAACTACAACTTTATCTCTCTTTTCCATTTGTAACTGTATATTGTATGGTGTTGTCTTTTCTTTTATACTGTTAGAAATGGAAATATCATCATAATTATAAATGATAAGATTGTTTATAAGTTTACAATTTGCGTAGCTCCCTAAATAAAATTGGTAGATTGCTCTATTATGATTATCTAATTCTATATTTGTTATAATATTATCATATAGTATCTGATATTGATTTTGATTTAGTGGTGTATTGAAAATGTATAGAAGTCTATATCTGTTTCCTTTAGTAATATGTGAAAATGTGGTATACGCAATGCTTGGCTGATATTTCAATGTTACTAATAATTCATCGAATGATAATAATGTATTATCAATATCAAATACTATTATGTTAGTATGTAAAGCCCTTTCTTTCTTCTTATAACCAAAGAGGGATTTTATTTCCTTGTCGATATATGTGCAAGAGAATATATATCCTTGTTTTATAAATTGCTCCAATTCAGAAATAGTAATTTCCTTTTCTTCAAAGGATATTTTGTTGTAGTCTTTACTGGTAGGTTTTTCTGTGTAACCATTGACGGAAATCATCAATTTAAAAGAGAATTTTTCATTTTTGTACATGTTAAGGTTGATATTATTGTGTGACTTGTACGTGTCACTTATTTAGGACGTTAAGGTTTGATAGTTGAACAAAGGAAGCAATGTAACCTTAACAAACCATTACTTCCAAGTATACCTACTTTCAACTATATAATATAAGTATATTTTGTTTATGCAAATATACGACTTTCTAATGTCTATTACCACCTTTTGATAAGAAATTTTGCCTAAAAAGCCCTCAAAAAGTACAAGTATGGTATAAAGTGTCTTATTATTATCTGATTTTTGCGAGGTGTTATCAATTTGTTGTAATACAATGTGTTATATGAAATATAAGTGACTGAATATATATCCGAATGTTAGGTAGCACACTGTTTGCTATTTATTTTTTGCCCCTATTTCCCGATTTTGACAAAAGGGTTCCTTTTCGAATGATGCACTTTGAGTTTTGAAAAGTTTTTTCGTTGGATAATCCGTAATTTCGTAAAGAACCGTAGGAAATCCCAAGTATATCAGGCGAAAAATATTCAAAAACATTGGCTATGCTTCCGAAATAGTGGTGGGTGTCGTTCTCTTTTATATAAAGATGAATAACTGTTCGTTCTTTTTTCTCTTTTTCTTCCATAATTCAATAGTTTTACTGCAAAAATAAGAGTTATATGGCATAAAATGAATAAATGTCATATTTTTAACTATTTCTAGCGCAAATAAATTGCATGTATTAAGTATATGTCATATATTTGCATTGTAATTAAAACGAAGACGATATGAAACAATGTAATAAACAACAAGTGATGAAGGACGCTCACAGAATTTACAAGAATGATTTCCAACGTAAAGGACGTTCTTGGGGTGAATGTTTGAAAGCGGCTTGGAGTTGGGAAAAAGATGCTGTTAGAGTTCGTGAGGCGAAAGCGGCAAGGCTTGATGCTATGATAGCTGCGAGTTGGGTGGCACACAATGCACGCAAAGATGAAAAGTCCAACAAAAGCGAGTTTGAAGGTTTATCACCTGATACAGTTTCTTATGCGATGGGTTATGGGCGGAACTTGTATTGCGGAGATTAAAAAAGTGTGAAATCAGCTATTTCTGATAGCAACTTACATTTATTGAATGGTCGTTTAGCAAATGTAAGTAATCAATTAAAAATGGAATTATGGGTAGTTATAATTATGTGGCATATTTGAGACAGTCCACCACCAAACAGGAAAGAAGTGGCTTAGGTATCGAAGCACAAAGGGACATTATCAACTCTTTTATAAAAGAAGGTGTAATTTTAGCTGAATACGTAGAAACGGAAAGTGGCAGAAAGTCAGACCGTCCCAAGTTGCAAGAAGCATTGACTTTGTGCCGAAAAACAAACTCTATCTTAATTGTGGCAAAACTTGACCGATTAAGTCGGAATGTGGCTTTCACTTCAAAGCTATTGGAAAGTGACGTTGAAATTATATTCTGTGACTTTCCCCAAGCAAATAGACTGATATTGCATATTATTTCATCTATTGCAGAGTATGAAGCCAACCTAATAAGCCAACGTACCCGACAATCATTGAAGGCGAAGAAGGAACGAGGTGTAAAACTTGGTAAATCGGAAAATTTGATGAACAAGCATAATGAAGCAGTTGCCCGTAGTAATCAGACCAACAGAATTAAAGCAAAAAATAACGCCAACAACATGCGTGCTATTGCATTGTTGCGGTCAATGATTAAAGAAGGGCTAACAATTTCACAAATGACAAAGCAATTAAATGAGCAAGGTTTTGTTTCTTCAAAAGGTTGCAAATTTCAGATTGTTCAAGTTCAAAGACTAATTCAAAGATATGTGGCATAATGATTTAATATTATTTTAAAGCATTACTTTTGCGAAATAAACAGCTCACAGAACGTTGCTAAGTTCGCTTTTTATATTTATATTTGCATTGTCATTGCATCGTAATGACAGACATAATAATTTATAGGAAGCGTTTTAGCTTTATTCCACTTTGATGAATCTCGACACCTCATCTTTGTGTAACATGGAATAATAAAGAACGTTCTTCCTTTGGTTTGTCATATATGTTTTTAAACAACATATACAGCCAAAGGTGTGAGCTGTTTTTCTTATTACTCAATTTGTTACACGGCAGTCGAGAGCCAATCAAAGGTTGGGAATAAGTCTATTCAGGCTCACACTTCTTTTTTATAATCTTTCCTTTTTGAGCCTACGGGAAACCTTTTAATAATCAGGTATGGCTTTTATAAAATGCTTTTCCAAAATCATGGAAAAATCCACATGTTTACATGGTATTTATCTTCTATTATCAATCTTATTGGTAACACTCTTTATTGGATGTGATTCTAATAAAAAAATGGAAAAGGGGAATATTGCGGGTATTTCACAAAACATACAAAATTGTGAAGAAGTATATCCATTTAAAGAAGGGTTAGCACTAGTCTCTCAAAATGGTAAATATGGATTTATCTCTAAAAAGGGAGAAATGGTAATTCCTTGCCAATATGAAGATGCTCTATTTTTCTCAGATGGTATTGCAATAGTTTGTCAAGAAGGCAAATATGGAGCTATTAATAAAATAGGTGAAGTGATAATTCCATTTCAATATGATTATAGTCTGAAAACATTAGATTGTTTAGTCATATTAAATCAGAATGGAGGATATGAATTAGTTGATAGTCAACGTTCAGCAGGGGTGTTTTCCTTTAATAATTCAGGTATTGCCAGCTTTTCAGAAGGATTGGCTAAAATCTTTTCAGATGGCAATTATGGTTTTATTGATACCAAAGGGAATAGGGTAATAGCTTGTCAATATGCTGATGCAGGTACTTTTGCTGATGGTTTGGCAATAGTCAAACAAAATGGTAAATGTGAACTAATTGATAAGAAGGGAGATTTAGTATTATCAAGTCAATATGATTTCCCATATCTAAACTACTCAGAAGGCTTGATTCATATCATACAAGAAGGTAAATATGGTTTTATGAATACCAAAGGAAATGTGGCTATTTCATGCCAATATGATAATGCTTTTATATTCTCGGAAGGATTTGCTGTAGTATGCCAAAATGGTAAATACGGTTTCGTAAACACTAAAGGAGATTTGGTTATTTCATGCCAATATGATAATGCGTTAAGTTTTACAGATGGCTTGGCTCGGGTTTGTATGGATGGTAAATATGGTTTTATAAACACTAAGGGACGTTTGATTATTCCTTATCAATATGATGCCGTTGGTATGTTTTCAAATGATTTGGCTGTAGTTGTGCAAAATGGTAAATATGGATTTATAAATACACAAGGAGAAATCGTAATTCCTTGCAAATATGAATTAGCCACTGATTTTTCGGAAGGATTAGCCGTTGTAAAATTGAATGGTAAATACGGTTATGTAGATGAAGAAGGAAATGACACATTTCTAAAAGCTAATTCTGATGAACTTGAATATTCAGCGATAGATAATGCGATAACGAACCTTTCTTCTGAGAGATATGATTTAGTAAGTTGCAATGGTAAATATGGAATTTATGACAAGGATAAAACTGAAATATTACCACTATATTATGACATGATATGGAATACGATAGAAGATGGGAATAATGATTTTTTTATTGTAGAATTAGATGGAAAAAAGGGAGTAGTTTTGAAAATGGGAACTACATTAATACCAATAGAATTTGATAATATTGATTATTCAGACGGAATATATCATGGCTTTTTTGAAGTTGAACAGAATGGTAAATTAGGGCTATTTGATAAAAATGGTAATAATATAGTTCCTTGTCAGTATGACAATGTACAATTGAATCAAACTGGGTATCCGTTTGGAATTTTTGTCGTACGCCAAGATGATAAATATGGTTGTGTCGTTAATGGCGAAGAAAGAATACCTTGTAATTATTATAGTGTTATAGTTACAGAGAATTATATAATAACAAGCCTTGACGGGGAATTAAATCCTCGGAGAGCTATGGATATTTCAAATAAACATCAAGTATATGATAATGGCTATAGAATTTCAGAAGATGGATATTCCATTGATGATGAAATAACAAGAAATATGGATGATGAATATTTTTCCTCTGATGATAATTTGACGAATAGATTGTTGCAAAAAGAAAAGGAAATAAGGTCTGCTGTTGATGAACTTGCACGTTTAGAGGAATCTCCGTCACTTTCAGCAAATGAAATATTAAAAATTCAGTTATTAAAACAAACTATTGTACGCAATTACGATGAAGCTCTTAATATAGCCAAACAATCAGGTGACAAAGATTTGGCTCGTGAATATGAGAGACGAAGAGATAAAACTGTTAGAGCTTTACAAATGCTAAAAAGATAAGATTGTGAGAATTGATATAAAAAATAAAATTGTTTTTGTTCCTATAATTGGAATGTCCTTATTGTTTGAAGGATGTGGCAATAACAACAAAATGGAAGCCAAATTGGTAGGCAATACAGAAATCATTAAAACAGAAAAGGAAGATTTGAGTTGGTTAGTAGGTACTTGGGTTGGATATGATAGTTATATGAATCAAAATTGTGCGGTTGTTTTGAAAGCTAACGAAGATGGTTCTTTTCTGAAAAAAGGTGGTGGGTATGATACGGTTTATATTTTAGGCTGTTGGTACATTTCTGATAGTGGCAGACTGTGTGTTTCGTCAGGTGAAAGAAAGGTGTATTTTGATATAGATAGAGAAAAAAAATCTTTAATCAGTAACAGTGGTACGGTTTTCACGAAAAAATGAGATATTTATTAATATATGGCTATGGATAAAATTTGAATTTCCAAAGTTGTATATAATGATTCTTTAAGTATTAGAGAAGTATGGCGATACTTCATTTATTCATTTTAGGGGAGTAATCTCGTTTTTCGGGGTTACTCTTTTTTATTATATCTATTTTGAGTTAAAGAATCTTATAACAAAAGAATTTAAATATCAAAATTATACAGTATTGTATTATTGTATTTTAACTTTTAATGTTTGCATATATACATAAATTTGCTTATATTTGCATTGCTTTTCAAGTGGAGGTGGGTGCTTCGCTTGTGGAGTATGGCTATCACTCTTCACATAGCCACGGAACGGAAGAGCGACATTAACCCAAGTGTTCGGTTCTGAATTTTACCTATTATATATTCTTTTACCATGTTCAGTGAAATTGCATGGTAGGATGATGTGAGTAGCCAATGACGTACAATGTCATTGGGGTAGGGCGTTTTGTCTCTATTAAACTAAGTGTTAAATTTGTTAAGATTTGAAATGAGCAACAATATGTTATGCGGATGCTTGACCGCTAATCAGGCAATGGAGAAGGCTTTGGCTTTACCGCCCATAAAGGCACTGTATGAAACTTTTTGGTATGAGAATGAGTTATGTATCTTCTTTGCAGAAGCTAATGTTGGTAAGTCCTTATATGCTATGCAGATGGCAGAACATATAGCCCAAGAGCGTAAAGTTATGTACTTGGACTATGAGTTGTCTTTGAGCCAATTCCGTTCACGCTACACAAATGATGAAACGGGAGTACCTTATCGGTTCTCTGAGAACCTTTTTCGTCCAAGTCTGAGGATAGAGCAGGTTTCGGATGATAGAGAGGTAGAAGAACGGTTGTTCAAAAAGATAGAAGAAGGTGTGAGGATGGGTATTAAAACTTATGTAGTGGATAATATAACTTATTTGTGTGGTAAGCTTGACCAAGGGATTGAAGCGACACGGATAATGAAGCGATTGTCCGCAATGAAGCACACATACGGACTGAGCTTGTTAGTAATAGCCCATACGAAGAAGCGAAACTCCAAAAAGGAAATTGAAGCGGATGATTTGGCGGGGTCCAAACGGCTGATGAACTTCTGTGATAGCAGTTTCGCTTTGGGAAAATCACGTGAGGATAGTAAAACCATCTACTTGAAACAAATAAAAGTCCGTCAAGGAGAGAATAAGCATGGCAAGGATAACGTTATTCTGTATCGGATAGTTAAAGATGATAACTTCCCACGATTTGTAGAGGAAGGTTGTTCGGAAGAAGAGAAACTGTTGAAGCCGTCCAAGAGTGAAGATAAGAGTATTTTAAAAGCCAAGATGAAGATACTGCACGAGGAAGGTCTGAGCAATAGGGCGATTGCTAAAGAGTTGGGGATAGCCGAGGGTACAGTACGGAATTGGCTGAAAGAATTGGAAGAGGTTGTCAATGTCTCTACTGAACCATCTTCAATGGTACAAGAGGAATCGGAAGCCGAATATGTGGAATATGAGGAAGTTGCATAAGGGTGCGTAAGAATTGGTGCGTAAAAAGGTGCGTAACTGTGATTGCGTAAATAAAGTGCGTAAATGTTTGCGCAAAAGTTAATTCACCGTATCTTTGCAGTGTCTCCCCTTGATGTTCTGTTATGGAATGCTAGAGGGGGAGATTGTTTGATTAAAATAATATAAATCGTATGTTTATGGCTGATTGTCGATATTGTGGTCTATTTTACGTATTCGGGCATGAAATGGCGTTTTACAGCGTTTCAGTGCCAAATAGGTTTTCCAAAAACTACATCTTCTTATGTAATTAGCTGATATTCATACATCAAATTTTTCCTTAATGAGGAAGAGTATTGATTTAGAAAAAGAAACCGAACATATAAAAATACCCGATAGCTGTGTGAAAGCTATCGGGTATTTTTTATTCTCATACAATATTAAAAGACCGGCATCTGCCAGATGAATCCTACCGAAATCCGGTTGGTACTGTAATTCTCTTGTCCCAGCACTTTGGCACGGGAGGTGAAGTCATAAGAACGTCCTACATAGGTCACGAAGAAATGCAGGTTGGTTTCCATCGGATAAAATTCGATACCTGCCAGATACCCCCAGGAGGTACGGTAGTTACCTTTTTCTATCCCTTCGGAGGCTTTGGTTACGGAAGCCGTTTCATACATTCCTTTCACGAAGGCATTCCATTTCGGGAGGAAACGGTAGTTACACTTGGCTACTACGGATAAATAACCTGTATCAAACGCATTGTGTCCGCCCGGGCGACCGACGATGCCGGTGATAATCCCTTTACGGTCAATCTCTTCTTTTGAGTACATGAAGTCGACAAAGGCGTTCCACTTTCCGAGATTCAGTTCATTTCCTACAGCATAGTAATACATATTATGATCTTTGGCTTCGTTCATCACAGAGGCCGACCAGCGGGTTTTAAATACATTATTAAAATTGCCAATCCAGTTTAAGGTATAGACCAGCGGCATTTTTCCGGATTTCAGATCGGGGAGATTACCCTCCGCATCCTCTGTGATTCCGTAAGTGTTGTCGAAAGAGCTATTGCGGCTGTTCAATATCTGCAGATTAAGTTGCTGATCGGGAGTAATGTTATAACTTGCATTCAGACCGGTCAGGAAGTTACTCATATAATCGATCATATCACAATATTGATAGACATCGATCGGGTTGAGGTCAAACTCGAAGCCGCCATAGTTGGCACTTTGTTTACCGGCAAACAGGTTGAACTTATCGTTGAGCTTGATACCGATGCCTGCCCAGTCGATGGAGGTCGGGAGATTGTCTATCATATTGTTTCCGTCGTTCGAGCGGTTGAGACGCTGGCGGTAACGATAAGAAAGCCAGTTGTTGATATTTCCTTTCGCTTCGATGCGGAGCTGGTGCATATTGAAGTCACCTTCCTGAAATCCATTTTGGAAATGAGCGTCAAAACTTCCTTGCATATTCAGGTATAAGTTGAACTTATCCGTTTTCTTTTTTACGTCTGTCAGTTCCTCGAAAAGAGGAGTGTTTGGGGAGAACTTTTGGGCATACATTGCCTGTATGCTACCCGCAAGGAGTAGCATAAACATTAATTTTTTCATAAGTAGGTCCGGTTTTTAGTATTCGTTAAAGTATTCCTGAATTTGTTTCCAGTCCGTGGTTTTGGTCAGCGCAAGCATCAATAGTACACGTGACTTTTGTGGATTCAATTCTTGAGAGGCTACAAACTGATACTTGGCGTCATCCACTTCCGCATCAAGAGTGGTAGGACCAGTCGGTACGCGGGAAGAACGAACGACTACAATGCCTTTTCTGCGGGCGTCTATCAATGACGGAAATATGTTTTTATGGATATTACCGTTTCCGACTCCTGCATGAATGATTCCTTTATATCCGTTGTTGAGCAACGGAGTCATCATATCGGCTTCAATATTGGAATAGCTGTATACGATGCCGACTTTGGGCAATGAAGTCAGTTTGGTGACATCAAATACGGATTGGGTGGTATGTTTCTTCAGTGTGATCTGATTATAACATACTTTACCGTTCAGTACATATCCCAATGCGCCGGAGTTGGGAGCCTGGAAAGTCTGTACATCGACCGTGTTCATTTTAACTACGCTTTCTGCACCTAGAATCAGACCGTTCATGGCAACCAGTACACCTTTGTCTTTTGAATCTTTAGCTGTAGCGGTAACTACTGCATTATAAAGATTCAGCGGACCGTCGGCACTTAATGCTGTAGAGGGGCGCATGGCACCTACCAATACAACAGGCTTGTCACTTTTGACAGTCAGATTCAGAAAGTAAGCAGTCTCTTCCATCGTATCCGTTCCATGAGTAATCACGATTCCGTCGATATCCGGTCGTTTTAATAACTCGTTGATTTTCTTGGCAAGTGTCAGCCAGACTTCGTCATTCATGTCCTGTGAACCGATTCTCACAATCTGTTCGCCGGTTACATTGGCGATATCTTTGATTTCGGGGACTGCATCCAGCAATGCACCGATAGCAACTTGTCCTGCCGTATAGCTGGTGCCCGTAGCCGAGCTTCCTGTTCCGGCAATGGTTCCTCCGGTAGCAAGGATGTGGATATTCGGTTTTGCGGCAAATGCCATTGTTGCGGATAATAGTAGTGTTACTACTACCAGGCCTAATTTCTTAATTTGTTTCATAACTGAAATGAGTTTAGGTTAATAATATATTAGAATATTTGAATAAAGAGCAGTCCTAAAACAATAGCGACTACGGTAGATACCAGTCCGGGCATCATAAACGAATGATTCAACACATATTTACCGATTTTTGTTGTCCCGGTGCGGTCGAAATTAATGGCGGCTACGACAGTCGGGTAATTCGGGATAAAGAAATATCCGTTCACTGCGGGGAATAAGGCAATCAGCATATACGGAGAAATACCTAACGCGATGCCCAGCGGCATCAATGCCCGCACCGTGGCCGCCTGGCTATACAACAGGATAGACATGACGAACAGCGCAATACCGAACAGCCATGGCATCTGCCGCACGATTCCTTCGATGGAAAGAGTGAGCTGTGCCATATTGCCCTGAAGGAAAGTATCACCCATCCACGCAATACCGAAGATGGCGATAACAGCCTGCATCCCGGCAGGGAATACAGAACCCTGCGTTGCTTTGATTCCATCCGTCTTGGTTACTATAAGGATGATAGCGGCTGCCGACAACATTACGATCTCGATAATGGAGGACATACCGAGCGTGACGATTTCTCCATCGATGAGGAAACTGGGACGCATACCTTCAAAAGATCCGAAAAGGACGATAAAAGCAGTTGCCAATATAAAGATGAGTACGGAAAGCATGGCGGAACGTTTGTTCTTGACATCTTTAATCTCTATCTTCTTGTCATTGAAAAGACCTTCTTTCAAGCGTTTCTGATATTCGGGATCCTCTATCAGTTCCTTGCCGACTTTCATGGAGAATAAAGCGCCGACCAATACTCCGATGATAGTGGCGGGAATCGTAATTTTAAGAATATCGAATAATGTAATGTCGAAACCTGCCAGTAACCCGAGCAAAGCTACCGTTGCAGCAGAGATGGGACTGGCTGTAATAGCCTGTTGCGAAGCAATCACAGCAATACCCAGCGGACGTTCCGGACGAATCTTTGTTTCGGTAGCTACCTCAGCAATCACGGGCAATACGGAATAAGCTACATGCCCGGTTCCGGCAATAAAGGTGAACAGATAAGTCACCAATGGGCTGAGCAACGTGACGTGCGAAGGATTTTTGCGTAGCAAATGTTCTGCCAGTTTCACCATATAGTCCAGTCCGCCGGCTGCTTGCATACAGGAGGCAGCGGAAATAACGGCGGCAATCATCAACATAACGTCGATAGGTGGTGCGGTGGGTTGTAAACCAAAAACAAACGTGAGTATTCCCAATCCTACTCCTCCCATGACACCGAGTCCGATGCCTCCCAAACGTGCGCCAATAATAATGGCTGTCAGAACAAATGCTAATTGTAATATCATTGGTTGTTGTTTTATAAGTTCCTAACAAAGATAAAGGATTTATCTTCGTTTTTTCTCTGTTTCTAAGATAAACAACAAAAAAGTTATTGAATAGTTTTTGCATATTTATTAAAACAATAACATCTCTGACTGGTTATTATATCAACTAACGAATGTGTTATTGTTATAAAACAACCGATATGGAACAGAAATTATCAAAAAAAACTCGTACAGAGAGCGACTTGATAGGTAGTCGTGAAGTGCCGGAAAGTGCATTGTATGGAGTACAGACACTCCGTGGTATTGAAAACTTTCGCATCAGCAAGTTTCATTTGAATGAGTATCCCCTGTTTATTCAGGCATTGGCCATCACTAAAATGGGAGCTGCCGTTGCCAACCGTGAACTGGATTTATTGACTGAGGAACAGACGGATGCCATACTGAAGGCTTGTAAAGAAATACTGGAAGGAAAACATCATGACCAATTCCCTGTAGATATGATACAGGGTGGAGCCGGAACCACCACCAATATGAATGCCAATGAAGTGATTGCCAACCGTGCACTGGAACTGATGGGACATGCACGCGGAGAGTATCACTACTGCTCGCCTAACGATCACGTCAATCGTTCGCAATCTACCAATGATGCGTATCCTACAGCCATTCACATTGGTCTGTATTATACCCATCTTAAATTGGTGAAACACTTTGCAACACTGATCGAGGCTTTCCGAAAGAAAGGAGCGGAGTTTGCACACATCATCAAGATGGGACGTACCCAACTGGAAGATGCCGTACCGATGACACTAGGACAAACCTTTAATGGATTCGCAAGTATTTTGGAACATGAACTGAAGAATCTCGATTTTGCCGCACAGGATTTTCTGACGGTCAACATGGGTGCGACAGCCATCGGAACCGGAATTACCGCCGAACCGGAATATGCGGAAAAGTGCATTGCTGCCCTGCGCAAGATTACAGGACTGGATATCAAACTGGCAGATGACCTGATAGGCGCTACTTCGGATACTTCCTGCATGGTAGGATATTCTTCGGCCATGCGGCGTGTAGCTGTCAAGATGAACAAGATTTGTAATGATCTGAGGCTATTGGCTTCCGGTCCTCGTTGCGGACTGGGAGAAATCAATCTGCCTGCCATGCAGCCGGGCTCTTCCATTATGCCGGGAAAGGTGAATCCTGTCATTCCGGAAGTCATGAATCAGGTCTCTTATAAAGTGATAGGAAACGACCTTTGTGTGGCTATGAGTGGAGAGGCTGCGCAGATGGAACTGAATGCGATGGAACCTGTCATGGCACAATGCTGTTTTGAATCTGCGGATTTGTTGATGAACGGTTTTGATACATTGCGTACCTTATGTATTGATGGTATCACAGCCAATGAAGAAAAATGCCGTCGGGATGTACACAACAGTATCGGAGTAGTGACCGCACTGAATCCTGTAATTGGGTATAAACATTCTACCAAGATAGCGAAGGAAGCCCTGGAAACGGGCAAAGGAGTGTATGAACTGGTGCTGGAACATAACATTCTTTCCAAAGAAGACTTGGATACGATTTTAAAACCGGAGAATATGATAAAACCAGTGAGGCTGGATATTCATCCGAATCATTGATTTATACCTGTTGAAGGAAAAAGAGAGCTATATCCTAAGTGATATCAGTTCTCTTTTTCTATTAAATAATTTTATATGGGAATAATTGCCAATTCATCCGGTAAAATGGTTATTGATAGTCTGCCGGAAAGGGATGACCTTTGCAGTGTCAATGAAAGACGTTAATAAGATGATTTCTAACTAACTAAAGATATTTGGATATGAATGCATTTGATGTTATTATTATCGGTTTCGGCAAAGGCGGGAAGACCCTTGCGGCAGAGTTCGCGAAACGTGGACAAAAAGTGGCTGTTGTAGAACGTTCTGATAAAATGTACGGAGGTACGTGTATCAATATCGGCTGTATCCCGACTAAGACACTGGTACATCAGGCGAAGATAGCTTCCGGCATGAAAGGACTTACATTCCTCGAAAAGAGCGAATTTTACCGGAATGCTGTATCTGTGAAAGACTCGGTTACGGGTGCGCTGCGAAATAAAAACTATCATAATCTGGCTGATAACCCTCATGTGACCGTTTACACTGGATTCGGCTCTTTTGTATCTTCGGATACGGTATCTGTCCGCACTGCGGCGGAAGAGTTACTGTTGACAGCTAAGCAAATCATTATTAATACAGGAGCGGAAACGGTCATTCCATCCATTGACGGCATAGCGGACAATCCTTTTGTTTATACCAGCACTTCCATTATGGAACTCACGGATCTTCCGTGTCATCTTGTGATTGTCGGTGGTGGTTATATCGGACTGGAATTTGCATCCATGTATGCTTCCTTCGGCTCTCAGGTGACAGTACTTGAAAGCTATCCGGAATTGATTGCGCGCGAAGACCGTGACATTGCTGCCAGCGTCAAGGAAACATTGGAGAAGAAAGGCATTGTTTTCCGGATGAACGCCAAGGTGCAGTCCGTAAACCATACATCAGAAAAAGCAATTGTTGCTTTCACGGACTCGCAAATGAACGAGGCATTTGAATTGGAGGCCGATGCTGTGCTGTTGGCTACAGGACGCAGACCAAATACGCAAGGTCTTCATCTGGAAGCTGCCGGAGTAGAGGTGGATGCACGTGGAGCCATTATTGTAGATGAATATCTGAAAACAACGAATCCCGCTATCCGTGCAGTGGGTGATGTGAAAGGTGGTTTGCAGTTTACGTATATCTCATTGGATGACTATCGGATTATCAGAGAAGACTTATTCGGAGACGCGGAGCGGAAGACAAGCGACCGTAATCCGGTCAGCTATTCTGTATTTATTGACCCGCCTTTGGCTCGCATCGGTCTGAATGAAGAGGAAGCACGCAAGCAGAATCTCGATATTATCGTGAAGAAATTGCCCGTTATGGCGATACCGAGAGCTAAGACTTTGGGAGAAACAGACGGGCTGTTAAAGGCGATTATTGACAAGAAGACAGGACTGATTTTGGGATGTATGCTGTTTGCACCCGATTCAAGTGAGGTGATAAACACTGTTGCACTCGCTATGAAGACAGGGCAGGACTATACTTTTCTTCGCGACTTCATTTTTACTCACCCCAGCATGAGCGAAGCATTAAATAATTTGTTTGCGTAGTAGCATTTTTCCATATACTCGTAAAAAAATAAAATAAATAAAGGAAACAAATTGATCATGTCTGTTTTTTAGTATATTCGTGAAAAGTAGTATATACATACAAAGCAAAACTAAAAGAATACAAATTAAAAACAGCGATTATGAAAAACAAACCTTTTGAGAATTTTGACTTTATAGACTTCTGGGATGATGATGAATATGCTATGAATGAATATATTGGCGCACCTCCTACAGAAGAGATGATAGAAGAAACAGAACGTGAACTGGGATACAAACTCCCCGAATCTTATATTTGGCTGATGAAGCAGCATAACGGTGGAATACCTTTCAATGTTTGTTTTCCTTGCGACGAACCTACCAGTTGGGCGGACGACCATGTGGCTATCACTGGCATTATGGGAGTCGATAAGGATAAGATTTATTCTCTTTGCGGACAGCTCGGCAGCCGTTTCATGATTGAAGAATGGGGGTATCCGGACATTGGAGTGGCTATCTGCGACTGTCCTTCTGTGGGACATGATATGATTTTCCTTGATTATCGGGAGTGTGGTCCGCAGGGCGAACCGAAAGTCGTTCATGTCGATCAGGAAGATGATTATTATGTTACTTTCCTTGCCGATAACTTTGAAGAATTTATTCGGGGACTTGTCAACGAAGAAGTCTTTGATACGTCGGAAGAAGATGAAAGAATGGAGCTGGAAAAAGTTCGGAACGCAGCTTTCTCACCGCTCTTGTCCGATTTGTGCGCAAAGTGTGATCATCCCGTGGATACGGAGCGATGGATTCGGAAGATATCGGAAGAGATAGTAACCGATAAAGGATTCTTTGCGCTTCATGCCGACGAACGTTCTTATCTGCTTTACGACATCCAGTTGTGGCTTTACACCAACGTTTATCCCGATACGACGGAAGAAGATTACCTGTCTGCTTATAAAAAGATAATAGCGCTGGACGGTGAGTTCAGTACGGGAGGATATGCTTCGGACTTTGTTACCGATTGGCTGACACGACGCAAGGAGAGCGGTATGGTTACGTGTAATGACGGTATTCTTTCGATGGCAGCGGGAACTAAGGAGGCCTTGCTGGCAAATCGGGAGTTGATTTCGAACAAAGAGCAATAATTTGTGTTTATTTATTATAAATATATATCTTTGTCCCGAATTATAAACACGTAGATTTATGAAAAAGATTTTTGGTGCTTTAATGATTGCCGTATGTATCGGTATGGCGATGCCTGCCCAGGCACAATTACATTTTGGTGTAAAGGGTGGTTTAAACTTGTCTAAAGCAAGCTTTTCTGATGTGAAAGAAAACTTTAAAAAGGATAATTTTACAGGTTTCTTTATCGGTCCGATGGCGGAATTCAATATTCCGGTTGTGGGATTAGGAGTCGATGCGTCTTTGCTTTTTGCTCAAAGAGGTATAAAAATCTCTGATGGAGGTGAAGAAGCTACTGTCAAGCAGAATGGCTTGGATATTCCGGTCAATTTGAAATATAACATCGGTCTGGGAAGTCTGGTAGGTCTTTATGTGGCTGCCGGTCCTGATTTTTACTTTGATTTTGCCGGTAATAAGACAATAGACGGAGTAAGAACCGATAAAAAGAAAGCTGAAGTCGGTATCAATGTCGGCGCAGGTGTGAAGTTGCTGAATCATCTGCAAGTAGGAGCTAATTATAATATTCCGTTGGGCAAGACTGCCAGCTTTGAAGACATTGAAGGCTCATACAAAACCAAGACTTGGCAAGTATCCGTTGCTTATATATTCTAAGCTATCCGTTACTTTTTATCATAAAAAGAAAGAGCTTCCGATAGAGGAGGCTCTTTTTTTATTCTAAGGTATTTTGTTTAAGATACTGGTCTGTAAACTTGAATCTATTTTATTAAATTCCGGTGTACAGACTATTTTTCTTATCAGTGTTCCCTTCCCTCTTTTAAATCCCCATTTTTTTATTGTACTTTTGTGCTTGCAATGAAAAAGTATGTAGATGTCATATTACCATTACCGCTTCCGAAGTACTTTACCTATTCCCTGCCGGATGAATGTGCGGAAGAAGTTGAAATCGGATGCCGTGTGATAGTTCCTTTCGGACGGAAGAAGTTTTATACAGCTATCGTTCGTAATGTTCATTATTGTGCTCCGACGGAGTATGAGGTGAAGGATATATCTGCATTGCTGGATGCTTCTCCTATTTTATTGTCCACTCAATTTAAGTTTTGGGAGTGGCTGGCAGATTACTATCTCTGTACACAAGGAGACGTTTATAAAGCGGCACTTCCTTCCGGTTTGAAGTTGGAGAGTGAAACGATTGTAGAATATAATCCCGATTTTGAGGCAGATGCACCGTTGTCGGAAAGAGAGCAGCGTATTCTTGATTTGCTTTCAGTAGATTCTCAGCAATGTGTCACGAAACTGGAGAAGGAGAGTGGCATGAAAAATATCCTCACAGTCATCAAATCTCTGCTGGATAGAGAGGCCATCTTTGTGAAAGAGGAATTGCGCCGTACTTACAAGCCGAAAACAGAGGCGAGAGTACGATTAGCCGGTTCTGCTGATGAAAAGCGGCTTCATATCTTATTTGATATCCTGTCCCGTGCTCCGAAGCAGTTGGCGTTGCTGATGAAATATGTCGAGTGTTCGGGAATCCTTGGAAGAGAAACGCCGAAAGAAGTTTCGAAAAAAGAGCTGTTGCAACGTGCAGGGGTGTCTCCTTCTATTCTGAATGGCTTGGTGGAGAAAAAGATATTTGAGATTTACTTTCATGAAGTCGGCCGGCTGAATCAGGAAGTGAAGGAGGTCGTAGAGTTGAATGCCTTGAACGAGTTTCAGCAGCGGGCGCACGATGAGATTGTGCAATCCTTTCAGGAGAAAAATGTCTGCCTGCTTCATGGAGTTACATCCAGTGGAAAGACGGAAGTATACATTCATCTGATAGAAGAAACGATTCGCCAGGGGAAACAAGTATTGTATCTCTTGCCTGAAATAGCATTGACTACTCAAATCACAGAACGCCTGCAACGGGTATTCGGTTCTCGTTTGGGGATTTATCATTCCAAGTTTCCGGATGCCGAACGGGTAGAGATATGGCGGAAGCAACTGGGAGAAAAAGGATATGATATCATCCTTGGAGTCCGTTCTTCCGTATTTCTTCCTTTCCGTGATCTGGGGCTGGTGATTGTAGACGAAGAGCATGAGAACACCTATAAGCAACAAGACCCTGCTCCCCGCTATCATGCACGGAATGCGGCTATCGTACTGGCTGCCATGTATGGAGCAAAAACGCTTCTCGGCACTGCTACCCCCTCCATAGAAACATGGCAGAACGCAAGGAACGGAAAATATGGATTTGTACAACTGAAAGAACGATATAAAGAAATTCAGCTGCCGGAGATTATTCCGGTGGATATCAAAGAACTGCATCGCAAGAGGCGGATGGTCGGACAGTTCTCGCCGTTGCTGATACAATATATGAAAGAAGCACTGGAACAGAAAGAACAAGTCATTCTTTTCCAGAACCGTCGCGGATTTGCACCGATGATAGAATGCCGTACTTGCGGCTGGGTGCCGAAATGTAAGAACTGCGATGTGAGTCTGACTTATCATAAAGGTATCAACCAACTGACCTGCCACTATTGCGGATATACCTATCAACTGCCGAGGTCCTGTCCCGCCTGTGAAGGAACAGAACTGGTCAACCGCGGTTTTGGTACGGAAAAGATTGAAGATGACATCAAAGTCCTTTTTCCGGAAGCGGCTGTCGCCCGAATGGATTTGGACACTACCCGTACCCGAGCTGCCTACGAGAAGATTATTGCCGACTTTGAACAGGGAAAGACGGATATACTTATCGGTACGCAAATGGTATCGAAAGGTTTGGACTTTGATCACGTAAGTATAGTGGGTATCTTAAATGCGGACACCATGCTTAATTATCCGGATTTCCGTTCTTACGAACGTGCTTTCCAACTGATGGCACAAGTAGCGGGACGAGCCGGGCGTAAGAATAAACGCGGGCGGGTGGTACTGCAAACGAAAAGCATTGATCACCCCATTATCCATCAGGTTATTGGTAATAACTATGAAGAAATGGTAGACGGTCAGCTCGCCGAACGGCAAATGTTTCATTATCCCCCTTACTATCGGTTGGTGTATGTATATCTGAAAAACCATAATGAAGCTTTGCTGGACCAGATGGCTGCGGTCATGGCAGATAAACTAAGAACCGTGTTCGGAAACCGGGTATTGGGACCGGACAAACCTCCCGTTGCCCGTATCCAGACATTATTCATCAAAAAGATAGTGTTGAAGATCGAACAGAATGCCCCGATGGGACGTGCGCGGGAATTGCTACAACGTATCCAGAAAGAGATGCTGGAAGATGAGCGCTATAAATCCTTGATTGTCTATTATGATGTAGACCCGATGTAGCACTTGATACAGACCTAATATTTTCCTTATAATAACCTTTATAAATTAACTAACCATGAAACGACTTACGATTTATTGCTTAACATGTCTTATTGGTGTGAGTCCTCTTTTTGCCCAGCAAGGAGTGACGCAGTGTGGAACCCCTACGGGGCAACCGAAATTTCCAATTGAAACTTATCAGGAACTGCCCGATCCTTCTTCCCCCTCTGATAAAGACTGGGCAGCAGTTACCATCCCTCAGATTTCCTGGGGAACAATTGACACCCGCTATGCGAAGCATCGGCTTCCCCAGCTGAAAAAGCAGCAGCTTACCACTTTAAAAGGCTGGCGTGGCGAACGTGTAAACGCGCAGGCTGTTGTCTGGACCGGCACTGAGGTGAAAGATCTGAACTTCAGCTTTACCGATTTTAGAGATAAAAAAGGAAATAGTCTTTCGGATGAGGCGTTTAAAGCCGGTTTCATCCGTTATGTAATGACCGATGAACTGAATAAAGATGGCAGAGGCGCGTGCGGTCACCGTCAAGCAGTGGATTACGATTCATTGTTGGTAGCCGACCCGATTGATACGAACTTGAAATCAATGTCTGTTCCGGCACGTACCGTTCAGCCTATCTGGGTGCAATGCTGGATTCCTCAATCGGCTACTCCCGGAACCTACAAGGGTGCTTTGCTGGTAAAAGACGGTTCCCGTCTGTTGCAGCAGCTTAATCTCGAAATCCTCGTTTCTTCCCGTGAACTTCCTGCACCGTCCGAATGGGCTTATCATCTGGATTTGTGGCAGAGCCCGTTTGCCGTAGCCCGTTATTATCAGGTTCCCTTGTGGAGCCAGGAGCATCTGGACGCTATGCGCCCGCTGATGAAAATGCTGGCAGATGCCGGTCAAAAGATTATCACAGCCACTTTGACACATAAACCCTGGAACGGTCAGACTGAAGATTATTTCGAGACGATGGTTACATGGATGAAACGTGCCGACGGTACTTGGGCTTTCGACTATACGGTTTTTGATCGCTGGGTAGAGTTTATGATGAGTGTCGGTATCGATCAGCAGATTAACTGTTACTCTATGGTTCCCTGGGAATTATCTTTCCAGTATTTTGATCAGGCAACAAATTCATTGAAGTTTGTAAAGACAGCACCGGGAGAACCTGCTTATGAAGAAATGTGGGTTGCGATGCTTACTTCTTTTTCCAAGCATCTGAGAGAAAAAGGATGGTTTGATATTTGTGCGATTGCGATGGATGAGCGTCCGATGGATGTAATGCAGAAAACGTTGAAAGTAATCCGTAAGGCAGATCCGGAGTTTAAAGTTTCACTGGCCGGTAATTATCATGCTGAGATAGAGCCGGACTTGTACGATTATTGCATTGTTATCGGACAGAACTTCCCGGAAGAAGTGCGTCTCCGCCGTGCGGCCGAGAATAAACGTACCACCTATTATACTTGTTGTACGGAAGCACATCCCAATACATTCACTTTTTCCGACCCTGCTGAGGCTGCATGGGTGAGTTTCTATTCTTCGAAGAAGCATCTGGACGGCTATCTGCGTTGGGCATACAATAGCTGGCCTTTGGAGCCGTTGCTCGATTCACGTTTCCGCACGTGGGCGGCAGGAGATACTTATCTCGTGTATCCGGGAGCCCGTAGCTGTATCCGCTTCGAACGTCTGATCGAAGGTATTCAGGCACATGAGAAAATAACGATTCTTCGTCAGGAATTTGAGAAGAAGGGAAATAAAGCCGGATTAAAGAAGATAGAGAAAATGCTGGCCCCGTTCAATTTGGGTAATATGCCGGAAATACCGGCAGCCGTTACCGTAAACCGGGCCAATCAGATACTTAATTCGTTTTGATAATAGAAACGAATGAAGCCTGTCAATTATTAAACGTAAATTATGAAGAAAATATTATTTGTCTGCCTCGGAAATATCTGCCGTAGCTCTACGGCGGAAGGAGTAATGCTTCACCTGATCAAAGAAGCCGGACTGGAAGAAGAATTTGTGATTGATTCCGCCGGAATCCTGTCTTATCATCAAGGCGAGTTGCCGGATAGCCGGATGCGTGCACACGCTGCCCGTCGTGGTTATCAACTGGTTCATCGCTCCCGTCCGGTGCGGACAGAGGACTTTTATAATTTTGATCTGATTATTGGCATGGACGACCGTAACATAGATGATCTGAAAGAAAAAGCTCCTTCTACGGAAGAGTGGAAAAAGATTCATCGCATGACGGAGTACTGTACCCGCATTCCCGCCGACCATGTCCCCGACCCCTACTATGGAGGGGCCGAAGGATTTGAATATGTGCTGGATGTACTCGAAGACGCTTGTGCCGGTCTGCTTACTTCTTTAACTCAGGATAACTGATCCGTGTGTGATAAGCGATTTTCAGCTTTTCTTTGAATACCGTCTTGATGGTCGCAATGTCCTTGAAAGTGATAGGGCACTCTTTGAAATAACCTTCAGCAACTTGGGAGTCAATGATCTTGTCGACCAAGTTGCTGATAGTTTCTTCCGTATATTCCGGCAGACTGCGTGACGCCGCTTCGACAGCATCCGCCATCATCAGAATAGCTGTCTCCTTTGAGAAAGGATTAGGACCTGGATAGGTGAACAGTTCTTCATTCGGTTCCTCGTCGGGGTGCTCGTTCTTCCATGAGATATAAAAGAACTTCGTTTTCCCCCGTCCATGATGGGTGCTGATAAAGTCTTTGATTACTTTCGGCAGATTATGCTTGTCCGCCAGTTTCAATCCGTCTGTCACATGACTGATCACGACCTGGGCACTTTGCTCATAATTCAGATTCTTATGAGGATTGACGCCTCCCGACTGATTCTCCGTAAAGAAAGCGGGATTCTCCATCTTGCCGATATCATGATATAAAGCTCCGGTACGTACTAATTGACTTTTCGCTCCAATACGGATCGCTGCTTCTGCCGCCAGATTGGCTACCTGCATAGAGTGCTGGAAAGTTCCGGGCACTGTTTCGGACATCTGTCGGAGAAGATCACTGTTGATATTGGAAAGTTCGACCAAAGTCACATTAGAGGTAAAGCCGAACGTCTTTTCCAGCAGAAACAGCAACGGATATGTAAACAGCAGCAGAATACCATTAATAAAGAAATAGGTATACATCCGTGCATTCAACTTAGAGAAGTCATTGGCAAGTCCATTCTCGGTCATTAGCTCGAATGCGAAGTAAATAGCCGCATAAGTCAGTATCACCAATAAGGCCGTGCGGAAGAGCTGTGACCTCTGCGAAAGTTCCCTTAAACTGAAAATGGCAACTAATCCGGCAGCCAACTGCGTCAGAATGAACTCATGCGGAAAACGCAGGGATATAGAGCAGATTAATATCGTAATGACATGCGTCAGGAAGGCAGTTCGTGAATCGAGGAAAACCCGTATGATGATGGGCAGCATCGCATACGGAATCATATATACATTAAATATATTATGTGATACCATGAAAGCTGTTACCACACTATAAAATACAATCAGTGTAAACAGTAACGACAGGCTGCCTTTGCGCTCATAATAATCTTTTCGGAACAGGTCGAGATAGAGCATAAAGCAAAGCATCAGCATACCGACAAACAAAATCTGCCCGCCAAGAATCAAGCGGCTCTGATCAATGGATTCACTTCGCTTGATGGACTCTTTGCGTAATGATTCCAGAATATTGTACGTTTCCGGGCTGATGATTTCTCCACGGTCTATAATTTTCTGGCCGCTGACGACTAATCCGTTGGCCCAGGAATAGTTGTTCAGCATTTCCTCTTTGGCGGTCTGTGTCCGTTGTTGGTCGAATGTGAGATTGGGAGTGATGTATTCGTTTAATGAACATTGTCTCAGAATCTCACGGTTGAAGTGGGTCGTATCTGCGGATAGCAAGTACTCATAAGCTTTTTTGACCGTATATATATGATCGGTAGGCTTGGAGTTGGCGAGTTTATCGTCGATGATCATGATTGCCGAAGTACTGTCCTTGTGGAGTTCTTGTATGTTTTCTGTCGAAACGATGCCCTCTCCGTATATTTCTTTTAATGTCCGTTCGATGTATCGCAGATAATCTACGGAAGGAAGTATACCTTTCAGGTGAGTATGGTAATTCTCTTTCAGCTTGGCGATTGCGTCTTTCTCTACTTGTTTGTCAAGCAGATAATAAGGTTGGAAGGAAGCCAGCAGACTATCCTGTTCCCGGTTCACCACTGCGTCGTCTTTATAGATCGGAAAGTCAAAAGTGGCTATCAACTGCCCGTACTTCCAGGGCTTGTTTATGTCAAACTGATAGTTGAATTTTCCGTCACGTGGCAGGAAATAGACAATCAGTGTCACTGTCGCTACAAACAGCAATGATTTATATAATATATCTCTTCTTGAGAACCTCTTTTTCTTCTTCATATGTTCCATACGCATTGAAATTTTTGCGAAAAGTACAAAAAAAAACAATAGTGTGGAAAAAAAGGTTTAATTTTGCCACGATTTACCTATACTAACCCAAATTATGGCAGAAAGAAAAGTAAGAGTTCGTTTTGCTCCGAGTCCTACGGGAGCATTGCACATCGGTGGTGTGCGTACAGCTTTGTATAATTATCTATTTGCGCGTCAACACGGCGGAGACCTCATTTTCCGTATTGAAGATACTGACTCCAACCGGTTCGTGCCGGGAGCGGAAGAGTATATACTTGAGTCATTCAAGTGGTTGGGTATCCACTTTGACGAAGGAGTGAGCTTCGGTGGAGAACACGGCCCGTACCGTCAGTCCGAACGTCGCGAAATCTATAAGAAATACGTGCAGATTTTGTTGGATAATGACAAGGCATACATCGCTTTTGATACCCCTGAGGAACTGGATGCTAAGCGTGCGGAAATTGCTAACTTCCAATATGATGCATCTACCCGCGGGATGATGCGCAATTCTCTGACAATGTCGAAAGAAGAAGTGGATGCATTGATTGCTGAAGGAAAGCAATATGTGGTCCGCTTTAAGATTGAGCCGAACGAGGATGTTCACGTGAATGACTTGATTCGTGGCGAAGTCGTTATTAATTCATCTATTCTGGATGACAAGGTGCTCTATAAATCGGCTGACGAACTGCCTACTTATCATCTCGCGAACATTGTGGATGACCATTTGATGGAAGTGTCTCACGTAATCCGTGGCGAAGAATGGTTGCCTTCGGCACCGCTGCACGTACTGTTGTACCGTGCATTCGGCTGGGAAGACACGATGCCGGAATTTGCCCACCTGCCTTTGCTGCTGAAGCCGGAAGGAAACGGTAAACTAAGTAAGCGTGACGGTGACCGTTTGGGATTCCCTGTATTCCCGTTGGAATGGCGTCCGGAATCGGGGGAAGTGTCTTCCGGATATCGTGAATCGGGTTATTTGCCCGAAGCGGTGATTAACTTCCTGGCTTTGTTGGGATGGAATCCGGGCAACGATCAGGAAGTGATGTCTATGGACGAGATGATAAAACTGTTCGACATTCATCGTTGCAGCAAGTCCGGAGCTAAGTTCGATTACAAAAAAGGTATTTGGTTCAATCATCAGTATATCCAGCTTAAACCGAATGAAGAAATTGCCGAACTGTTTTTGCCTGTGCTGAAAGAGCATGGGGTAGAGGCTCCTTTCGAGAAGGTCGTTACGGTAGTCGGCATGATGAAAGACCGTGTAAGTTTTATCAAGGAACTGTGGGATGTATGTAGCTTCTTCTTTGTGGCTCCTGCTGAATATGATGAAAAGACAGTGAAGAAACGCTGGAAAGAAGACTCGGCAAAATGTATGACTGAGTTGGCGGAAGTAATTGCCGGCATCGAGGATTTCAGCATTGAAGGCCAGGAGAAAGTAGTGATGGACTGGATTGCTGAAAAAGGTTACCATACAGGTAATATAATGAATGCCTTCCGTCTGACACTGGTGGGCGAAGGTAAAGGTCCGCATATGTTCGATATTTCCTGGGTATTGGGTAAGGAAGAGACATTGGCTCGTATGAAGCGTGCCGTAGAGGTACTTAAATAATTAGGATTTGTAAATTATGCTTTACAATCTGGCAATAGTTGTTTATGACCTTTTGGTTCATTTTGCTGCTCCGTTCAGCCGTAAGCCCCGAAAAATGATGAAAGGGCATTGGGTGGTGTATGAACTTCTACGACAGCAAGTGGAGAAAGGGGAGCAGTATATTTGGTTTCATGCTGCTTCGCTTGGCGAGTTTGAACAAGGGCGTCCATTAATAGAAATGATCAGGGAAAAATATCCCGATTATAAGATATTGCTTACATTTTTCTCTCCGTCCGGTTACGAAGTGCGCAAGCATTACCGGGGAGCGGACATTGTCTGCTATCTGCCGTTTGATAAACCGCGGAATGTGAAGAAGTTCCTGGATATCGCAACCCCGTGCATGGCATTCTTTATCAAGTACGAATTTTGGAAGAATTACCTGGATGAGCTTCATAAGCGTCGCATCCCGGTGTATAGTGTTTCTTCCATTTTCCGTCGCGATCAGATATTCTTTAAATGGTATGGTGGGACTTATCGCAATGTGCTGAAGGATTTCGATCATTTGTTTGTGCAGAATGAGGCTTCCAAACGCTATTTGTCGAAGATTGGCATTAGTCGTGTGACAGTGGTGGGAGATACCCGTTTCGACCGTGTGTTGCAGATTCGGGAAGAGGCCAAAGATCTCCCATTGGTGAAAATGTTTAAAGGAGACAATGCTTTTACGTTTGTAGCCGGCAGTTCTTGGGGACCGGATGAAGATTTATTTCTGGAGTACTTCAACACCCATCCGGAAATGAAGTTGATTATCGCTCCGCATGTGATTGATGAAAATCATCTGGTGGAGATTATCAGTAAACTGAAACGTCCTTATGTACGCTATACTCGTGCTGATGAAAAGAATGTACTGAAAGTTGATTGCTTGATTATCGATTGCTTCGGACTGTTATCTTCTATTTACCGCTATGGAGAAGTGGCTTATATCGGAGGTGGTTTTGGCGTCGGTATTCATAATACACTGGAAGCTGCTGTATATGGCATTCCTGTTATCTTCGGACCGAAATATCAGAAGTTTATGGAAGCAATCCGGTTGCTCGAAGCTAAAGGCGCATACTCTATTAAAGACTATAACGAGTTGAAAACCTTGTTGGACCGTTTCCGGACAGATGACGTTTTCATGCGTGAGACCGGCGCGAATGCCGGTTATTATGTGACCAGTAATGCCGGAGCTACGGAGAAGATTATGCACATGATTAACTTTTAGAGATGGATAAAGTTGCTTCAAGTCTTCAGAATAAATAATTTGAAATAGATAAATGGAGCGGCTTCATTAATGAACTGAAGTTTGATATAAAGAATATAGATCCCCTTATTTTAGAACTCCTGTTGTGGACGAAGCTAAAATAGGGGATCTTTTTATGAATCTATTTTTTCTTTATTTATACCATTGGGAATACATCAGGTAATTGTGAGCGATTTTTTGGTTTAGTTCCTTTGCCTGTTCCGGGTCTACCTTCTTGATAAATTTAGCCGGTACCCCTCCCCAGATACTTCCGGGTTCGATCACTGTATTGCTCAAGACCAAAGAACCGGCGGCAACGATGGCCCCTTCGCCTATTACGGCATGATCCAGTATAGTAGATCCCATCCCGATAAGTGCATAATCTTTGACGGTTGCTCCGTGAATCGTCACATTATGTCCTACGGAAACATGATCACCAATTTCGATGATTGACTTCTCGTATAAAGTATGTAGCACGCTTCCATCCTGAATATTGACTCCATTACCTATCCGTATGGAATTAACGTCACCGCGCAATACTGTACAAAACCAGATGCTACAGTCATTTCCTATTTTTACATCTCCTATGATGGTTGCATTATCTGCGAGAAAACAGTTCTCTCCAATTTCGGGGGTAAAGCCCCGCACTGATTTGATTAAAGCCATAAATTATATTGTTTCTAATGATGTTTTTATTGAATATGATTGGGGATTGTTCGACACCCGGGTCTCGTGATGTCTGACACCCGGATCTCAGACTGCCTGACACCCGGGTGTCAGACAAAAGCTGTTTTAAATAGCTTTTGTTGCTTCTAGCAGCCATTTCTTTTCTTCTTCGTTCAGACTTGGAGAAAGTTTTTTGTAAACGGTTTGATGGTAGTCATTGAACCACTTGACTTCTTCTGCTGTCAGCATTTCTTTGATGATGCCTTTTTTGCAAATCGGGCATAGGGTGATCGTCTCAAATTTGAAATATTCTCCGAACATGCCTTCCTTATCTTTGCAGACCAATGTCAGATTCTCGGTGCGTATCCCGTGGCTGCCTGCCTTATAAACACCAGGTTCATTGGATGTAACCATACCGGGTTGCAGCACAATGGGATTTTCGTTCATACGGATACTTTGCGGACCTTCGTGTACGCTCAGAAAATGTCCTACGCCATGTCCGGTACCATGAAGGAAGTTCATGCCATGACTCCAGATAGGCATACGGGCCAATACATCGAGTTGGGCGCCGCGTGTTCCGGCTGGGAATTTAGCCATTGCCAATGCAATATGGCCTTTTAATATTAAGGTATAGTCTGTTTTTTCTTCCTCCGTCAGTTCGCCTAATGCAATGGTACGGGTGATGTCAGTTGTTCCATCCAGATACTGCGCTCCCGAATCTAACAGCAAGAAACCTTTAGACTGAAGCGTGACATCACTCTCCTCCGTTGCGGAATAGTGTACGATTGCTCCATGCTCTTTATATCCGGCGATTGTGTCAAAACTTTCTCCCATATACAAAGGTTGGGCTGCTCTGAACTCATGCAGCTTCCGGTCTACGCTCAGTTCGGTCTCTTTGCCCGAAAGCACTGATGCTTCCAGCCATTTGAGAAACTTGACAAGCGCCACGCCATCCCGCTGCATTGCGTGATGGATGCCGGCAATCTCCTGCTCATTGCGAATGGCTTTCAGTAATGTCACAGGAGATTCTCCACGAACGACCTTGCATGCAGGATTGATAGCCGAATAAATCGCATAGTTCGTTTTCTTTGGGTCGATAAGTATGTTTTCTCCTGTAAAAGAATTCAGGAAAGATTCAGCTTCGTCATATTTTCTCAGGCTGACTTGCTGCTCTTGCAAGTATTCATTTACCTCTTGGGTAATCTTTTCCGGCGAAATGAAGTAGACTACTTCATCTTGAGTAACCAATAGATAACTTACTATAACCGGATTGCAATGCACATCACTTCCTCTCAGATTGAGAGTCCATGCTATTTCGTCCAGACTGGATAAAAATAAAGCAAAGATGCCTTTCTTTTTCAGCTCGGTACGAATGGCGGCAACTTTTTCTCCACAACTTTTTCCTGCATATTTAACATCGTAGATAAAAGCCGGAGCATCAGGCATGGATGGACGGTCCTTCCAAATGTTTTTCAGTGGATCGCCAAACAGATTGACCTGTAACTGATAGGGGGCAAGATCTTCTTTCATTTGTTCCACCTGTTGCACGGAAAACATTTTCCCATCAATACTCACAGATTCTCCCGGCTTTAGATTCTGACAGAGGAACTTTGTGATACTAGGAGTTTCCGGCAGCATCTCTTTATATAATGTAATGCCGCTGCCTTCCAGTTCCTTTTCCGCTTGCAGGAAATAACGGGAATCTGTCCATAGTCCGGCTTTATCCATTAAGATGACGGCTGTTCCGGCGGAACCCGTGAAACCGGAAATCCATTCACGGGACATCCAATAAGGAGCTACATACTCACTCAGGTGAGGATCGGTGCTGGGAATGATGAACGCTTTGATGTTGTTAGGGCGGAATGCCATCCGTAGTGCGTGTATACGCTCTTTTATGCTCTGCTTCATACCTTATTATGTTATTTATAGACATATTTATGAGTCTCAAAGGTACTAACTTTTCGCGGTTAATGATTTGTTTATGAATAGTTTTTGAGAAATATTTGCCGAAAGTTTTGTGAATAAAGAAAGTATGTGTAATTTTGCGGCGCAATTTGACTGCGGAAATTTTAAACCATAACATATTTAATAGTAACAAAATGATTGTAGTACCTGTAAAAGAAGGCGAAAACATTGAAAAAGCGCTGAAGAAGTTTAAAAGAAAATTTGAGAAAACTGGTATCGTTAAGGAATTAAGAAGCAGACAGCAGTTTGATAAACCGTCTGTAGTTAAAAGACTTAAGAAAGAACGTGCAGTTTACGTACAACAACTTCAGCAAGTAGAAGATTAATAATTCGTAATTTCCTTTGAATTATTGAATTCTTTTCATACATTCGTTGCACGATTTTAGATGTAGCGATATTATGTTAATTAAATCTTTTCTTGATTACCTCCGGTATGAGCGGAATTATTCCGAAAAAACCGTTCTGGCGTATGGCGAGGATATAAAGCAACTACAGGAGTTTGCTCAGGAAGAGTACGGAAAGTTTGATCCGTTGGAAGTGGAAGGTGAACTGATTCGTGAATGGATTGTTTCATTAATGGACAGGGAATATACTTCAACTTCTGTAAATCGAAAGCTAAGTTCGCTCCGGTCGTTCTATAAGTATCTTTTAAGGCAAGGAGAGGTGACCGTAGATCCGTTACGAAAAATAACAGGACCTAAGAATAAGAAACCGTTACCTGTCTTTCTGAAAGAGAGCGAAATGGATAAGTTGCTGGATGATACGGATTTTGGCGAAGGATTTAAAGGTTGTCGTGATCGGTTGATTATTGAAATGTTTTATGCTACAGGCATGAGACTATCGGAATTGATAGGTCTGGATGATAAGGATGTGGATTTTTCTGCTTCTCTTTTGAAAGTAACCGGGAAAAGAAACAAGCAACGGCTAATACCGTTCGGTGATGAACTGAAAGAGTTGATGCTTGAATATATTAATGTAAGAAACGAAGCGATTCCGGAAAGGTCGAAGGCTTTCTTTATTAAAGAGGATGGCGGACGGCTTTATAAGAATCTAGTCTATAATTTAGTGAAACGGAACCTGTCAAAGGTGGCGACGTTGAAAAAAAGAAGTCCTCACGTGTTGAGGCATACTTTTGCTACCACAATGCTGAATAATGATGCAGAATTGGGTGCGGTAAAAGAACTTTTGGGTCACGAGAGTATTGCAACTACCGAGATCTATGCGCATGCCACATTTGAAGAACTTAAAAAAGTGTATAAACAAGCTCATCCAAGAGCTTAAAAAAAGGAGGTAAGTATGGATATTAGAATTCAATCAATTCACTTTGATGCGTCAGAGCAATTGCAGGCATTTATTCAGAAGAAAGTGTCTAAGTTGGAAAAATATTACGAAGATATAAAGAAAGTAG
>OGEP01000877.1_pt1 | contig 38211 bp, 35 predicted proteins | sample 1570721 | NCBI WGS metagenome assembly OGEP01 (sample SAMEA2582131, study PRJEB24529) | metagenome | biome: Human gut stool | place: China | collected 2011 | reverse complement strand
TTAACACATCGGTTTGTGGGTCCGACATGCGTGGGTTCGAATCCCACATACCGCCCTTTTATCCAACAGTCTACCAAATGTTGGATAGTTTGAACGAAACGTTCAGGCACTATTTGGTGGTATAGCCAAGTGGTAAGGCACAGGTCTGCAAAACCTCGATCACCGGTTCAAATCCGGTTACCACCTTTTAGTAAAGACTTATGCCTCTGTGGCGGAATTGGCAGACGCGCTGGACTCAAAATCCAGTTCCCGTTGAGGGAGTGTGGGTTCGACCCCCACCGGAGGCATTAAATATTCAGTTATATATCTTTACTAAGCAGTCATCAGTTTTTACTGATGACTGTTTTTTTGATTTTTAGGGTCTTTGTCAAAAATCTAGGGAGTTTCTTGGTGGAGTTTGAAGCTGGTGAATCGATTATCCCGCCCGAAATGAATGCTGCCTATGACCACGATGAACACGCGCTGCCATCAGTTCTCCACCTTCAACGAGCCAAGGAGCATGGAGAATGGGTCGGATTCAATGCCAATTCCGTCTTTAACGATGGTTTGATGGTTAAACTGCTGGTTAATGACGGTCAGGTTCAATTCAAGGCCTTACCACTGGATTTGCGAGAACAGGATGCACGCGTTTTAAATCATGGTGTGCCAGTGCCAGCTTCTCCAGCAATTGCGGATCGTATTGTTACTCGTCTCAACAAAATCAGTGCGCCATTTAATACTCGGCTTGTTTTTAATCCAGTAACCTATGCTTTGACAATTGAAGAAGCATGATCACGCATTTCACGTAATTAAGTCAACTGAATTAGCCCCAGAGTCGTGAAAAGTGATTCTGGGGTCTTTTGATGTCCTATTGTAATCAGCATAATATTCGGGATAAATTCTGTTGTCGCTCCCCAGATCTGATCCTTGCTATTTTGGGCTTTACCGATAATTGGAAAGACCTTTGTTGCTTGCAGCGAAGAGTGATTAATCAGTAATCATCCGTGGCGCAGCAATTATTTGGGCAATCCGACATGGCGAAAATTCTTTTCTCTACAAATTGGGCTGGCTGATCATCGAAAAAGTCGTGGCTAGGCTTGCTTAGACTGAATTATGCAAAAAATTCTGCATAATAACATATGACGAAAATCTCATTACCTACTTTTTTCAAAAAAGCGATGTATAGTAGGTAAAAATCAATGTATATCAAGGGAGTGTAAAATTGTTTGTGTAAATTTAAAGGAGGAATTGAAAAAGGGAAAGCCCTCCCCGTATGATTGAACTGCTAAAACCAAACAGAATACGGAGGCTTTCCCCATGGAAGCTTCTATCAAATCACAAAGCCAAGCCGTTTATCAGGCAGATGGCGCAAATACATTTGCTGGCTTGGATAAGGTTTATGGCTTAATGTAGCAGGCTCGATGCTGCCGAGAAATCGGTCAGAATATAATCGCTCCCAATCAAGCGAGTTGGTAACTAGGGTAATTTTATCAAGGTTTTCAACCGCATCCTAAAAAGGAACTAGTCAATCGTCAGCCTGCTTTTGATCGAAATTACCAAAAATCGGCAATAAAAACTGGCAATTTTGAGAAAATAAAAATTCTAGCTCTTGAAAACGATTAGCTGCCTTATAATCAATGCTAAAACTCAAAAGGCGATGAATTGATATGGAAGAAAACGAAAAGAAAATTCAGGATGTATTAGCCAAGCTGGATGAAAAGCAGATCAACTATGAAATGCAGCGACATCCGGCAGTTGATCGCATTGACCAGATTGCAGATTTGAATCTGATCCATCCAGAAACGGCAGCCAAAAATCTTTTCCTGCGCGATGATAAGCATCAACACTATTACCTGGTGTTGATCATGCCGCAAAAGCGTGTGGATCTGAAAGCCTTTCGTAAAGAAATCGGAGCGCGGCATCTGAGTTTTGCCTCAGCTGAAGACATGGAGAAATATTTGGCTTTACGTCCAGGATCAGTGACGCCGATGGGAGCGCTGAATGATACTGAACATCAAGTGCAGGTTTACTTGGACCAAGATTTTCAAGGCGGCTTGATTGGGGTTCATGCCAATGCCAATACGGCAACCGTCTGGCTGGATGCGGACGTATTGAGCGCATTTTTAACCGAGTATGGCTGTCGGGTCGCTTATGCTGCCATCTAACAATGCAAAATAATCAAGAAGCATCATAACTGAGTCTGGTATGAATGAAATAGCGTCTGCGGCAGGTTGGCTTTGGGCATCTGGATTTAGCAATGATAAGATGGTCGGCAGTGGTTAACGATTCAGCTTGGTATGTTTGGTCTTATGCAAATAACCAGCTTTAGTGCGGTAATCTGAGCCATTATGATTAGGTATGACGCGGATGAAAATAGCGGCTTGGCAGTTACTGTCAATTATTTACCGAAATGTCAGACAGCCAAACGCGATGGCGATCATCAGTTTAAGAGATTAGGGGATTTTTTGCTTAAATTACGGTATCATTAGACTAAAGCCTTTTACGAAAGAAGGTTGTCGTTATGCCGCATAAAGCCGCTGATCCAGAAATCATTAAAGTTCTGTTGAAGTAAGAAATCATCCGTTTGGGTATTCAAAATAATCCCAGCCGCACCGTTTATCAAGATCGCTATCATCGTGGCGAGGCACCTTCGCCAAACAGTGCCATGCAGATCACCAAAATGTCTTGGAGCGATTTGATGCATGACCTGGGATTTAGTTATGATGCCAAGAAAAACATTGCGCAAAATGGTAAAAAGGGAGCCAGCAAGCATCTCGGTGCCAAGCAGTCCATTCGTTTAGCAGACCCGCAGACATGTGAGCAGGTCGTAAATGAGGCCTTAGAACTTATGCGTCGCGAAAAGATCTATAATGTAAAGGATTTTCGTCTGCGCTGCCGACCGGTTCTGGGCGTCAGCTACGATTCGCTGATGCGCTATGGCTTTTCTTTTGAGGAACTCAAGAAACGCTATGCTGCCAAATACGGTGAAAGCATTCGCAAAACCAGTCGTTGGAGCCGGTATTCCAATGCCGATCTGACGTTTTTGGTAATCGACTATATGAAGGCGCACGAACTGAATGGACTTCATCAATACTCGACTTATCTAAACCTGCATAATGATGCCATGCCCGCGACGGAAACCTTAAAAAAACGTCTGCAGCTGTCTTATTCCGAGTTGAATCGACTTTTGAAGATTCTGCTGCAGTAACGCTGCCTGATATAAATTGCGGATACTATGCGTTGGCTGCGTAAATCGTAAATATGTTCAGCAATCTTCATGTTGATGAATCATGAGGATTTAAATGCGGATATCTGAATAAAAAACTTGCCAAAACCGCAACTTGAAATTCTATGATTGCAGCAGCATAATAATAACTTTTATGAAAATCAACTCGTCTGCAAAATCGTTCACGAATTTCAATAGGGTGAAAATCTAAAATAGCAAACGATTGCACAATTGCTGACTGATCCGCTGTAAATAGATTTGGTTAAGAAAACTTTGCTCATGATTTAACTTTTTTGTTGGTTAAGCCAAAAATCGTTTTCATTGTGTTTACATTAGTGAAATTAATTTACTTTTCGATGATGTTCGTTTAGAATTATCTCAACAATTTGATAATTAATTCACAATCTTTAGGAGGCAATAATTATGGCAAAAGTTGCATTAGTTACCGGTGCAGGTCAAGGGATTGGTAAGGCAATCGCTGAACGTTTGGCTAAAGATGGTTTTTCAGTCGTCGTTGTTGCTCGCCACATGGACGCACTGCAAAAAGTAGTTGAAGGCATCAAGGCAAATGGCGGTGAAGCTTTTGCCGTCACGGCCGATGTTGCCAAGCGCGATGAAGTCTTTGCTGCCGTTGACCAGGCTGTTGAACACTACGGCGACTTCAATGTTATGGTTAACAATGCCGGGGTTGCTCCAACGACACCAATTGACACTGTAACGCCTGAAGATCTGCAAAAGGTTTACAGCATCAACGTTGGTGGTACGATCTGGGGCGTTCAGGCTGCTCATGCCGCATTTAAGAAGCTTGGCCACCCAGGCAAGATCATCAACGCTACTTCCCAAGCCGGGGTCGTTGGTAACCCTAACCTGACCGTATACTCCAGCTCCAAGTTTGCCATTCGTGGGATCACGCAGGTTACGGCTCGTGAACTGGCTGAAGAAGGCACGACGGTTAACGCATACGCACCTGGGATTGTGAAGACGCCAATGATGATGGACATTGCTCACCAAGTCGGCAAGAATGCAGGCAAGAGCGATGAATGGGGCATGCAGACGTTTGCTAAGGACATTGCGCTGAAACGCCTGTCTGAACCTGAGGACGTTGCTAATGCCGTTGCCTTCCTGGCTGGTCCAGACTCTGACTACATTACTGGTCAAACTCTGGAAGTCGATGGCGGGATGCAGTTCCACTAAAATAAATTCATATAAAAAAGATCTCATCGCGAGTTTCGGTGAGATCTTTTTTATTTAGCGCAGTTTCGGCTTTGGACCGTGGGGTGTGTCTTTGATTAAGGATTTTGGGGATTATGGTCGTTTGCGATCGTTCCTTGGCGTTAGGCGATTGTGGCTTCCTTAATTATTGATTCATTGATTTGGTCTGAATTGCGCCCTTTCTTGTTGATTCGTGCTTTGGCTTGCAATCAATGTGGCGCTTTTATTTGCAATCACCGTCTCATCGCGGTTGGCGCTGCTATTTGCAATTAACGCCCTCCAATTGCAGCAGAGCTAATTTGCGTGCAGTGCCGCCAGCATAGCCGGTCAGGCGACCGTCACTGCCAATAACGCGATGACAGGGCACCAAAATCAAAATCGGGTTGTGGGCAACGGCGCCACCGACTGCCCGCGCGGCTCCTTTTGAAATATTTTGATTTGGTGCGGCTTTTTGTCCCAGTTCCTGATAGGTGATGGTGCTGCCAGCGGGGACCTCCAGTAATCTGCTTAGAATGCGCTGCCGATAAGGGGTAGTTTCTAAGGCTAGCGGAATGGCATGCGGGTCGGGATCCTGTTTTGCGAAATACTGATCGAGCCAAGCCGTTGTGCGTTTAATGATGGAATTTTCACCAACGGCAATTTCGTCTAATGCGTAGTCGGCACCAAAGTATTTTTGGTCGTTGAACCAGAGACCATGCAAGGCTGCGTCATCGGCTAGCATAGTCATGGTACCTAATGGGGAATGATATTCGTACTTCAGCATTTTTGAGTGCTCCTTTCGAAATTGGTAGCGGCAGCCGTAAATTTATGGATATTTATAAATATTTGTTGAAAACGGTTTTAACGTCAATTAATTAGAAAAAATAACATCAGACTTAATAATCTTTAACAATCAGCGCAGCAAAAACAATTAAATAATAAGTGCCAGCGAGTTTAGAATGTCTTCTTTTTAAAATTAAAAGTTTATTAAAATCAAACTGTGCGATATACTATATTTTAATATTTAATGTTTTAAGAGGAAAGAGGAGAACAAGATGTGTGGATTTTTAGCCGCTGGTTCCAGTGAGTTTGCACCAAAGGCTTTAGCGGATGCCTTGGCTAAGCTGAACGATCGTGGACCTGATATGACCCGGACGATTTCAATGGATGACAAGGTCTTTGGCTTTAATCGCCTGGCCATCATGGACCTGTCTGAGCGAGGGATGCAGCCTTTCGTAAGTGATGACTGCATCTTGGTCTGCAATGGCGAAATATACAACTATTATGCATTGGAAAAGAACTTGGCCCCAGAGTATGAGTTTGTCAGCAACAGTGACTGTGAAGTCTTGATTCCACTCTATAAGAAATATGGCCTGGATACAATGTGCAAGATGCTGGACGCGGAATTTGCCTTTGTCTTATACGACCAAACCACTAAGCGCGTTGTTGCTGCCCGCGACCCAGTTGGTATTCGACCAATGTTTTATGGTTATACCAAAGGCGAGCATAAGATGTCATTTGCCTCAACTGCCAAGGCTCTGATGGATCTTTGCGATGAGATCTATCCATTCCCGCCAGGATACTACTATGATGGCGAAAAGTTCGTCTGCTACCATGACGCTACGACGGTTCAGAAGATGCGGACCGATGACTTTGCTACGGCAGCCAGCACGCTGCGCGAAAAATTGGTTGAAGCCGTTCGCAAGCGCCTAAACTCTGATGCGCCAGTTGGCTACCTGCTGTCTGGTGGCCTGGACTCATCCTTGGTCTGCTCGATTGCTACCAAGCTTTTGGGCAAGCCGATTCGGACCTTTGCAATTGGGATGGACCGCAACCCGATCGACCTCAAGTACGCGCGTGAGGTTGCCGACTATCTGGGAACTGACCATACCGAATTTATCATGACGCGAGAAGACGTGCTCAACGCTTTGCATGAGGTTATCTACCAGCTGGAAACTTGGGACATTACGACGATTCGGGCCTCAATCGGGATGTACCTGCTTTGCAAGAACATTCATGAAAACACTGATTTGAAGGTAATCTTAACCGGTGAATGTTCTGATGAGCTGTTTGGCTACAAGTACACGGACTTTGCTCCCAACGCGGAAGAATTCCAAAAAGAATCATTGAAGCGGGTGCACGAGCTGTACATGTACGATGTTTTGCGGGCTGACCGCTGCATTTCTTCCAACTCTTTGGAAGGCCGGGTACCATTTGCGGACCTTGACTTTGTCGAATATGCGTTGTCAACTGATCCAGAACTGAAGATGAACCACTATCACAAGGGCAAGTATCTGCTGCGGCAAGCATTTGCTGGGCAAGGATATCTGCCAGACGACATCATCATGCGGGAAAAGGCGGCCTTTAGCGATGCGGTTGGTCACTCATTGGTTGACGACTTGAAGGACTACGCCGAAACGCTCTACACTGATGAAGATGTGGCCAACGCCAAGGAAAAGTATCCATACTGCACGCCATTTACCAAAGAGTCGTTGCTGTATCGTGATATTTTTGAGGAATATTTCCCGGGAAAAGCAAAATGGATCAAGGACTTCTGGATGCCAAACAAGGAATGGGAGAACTGTGACGTTGACGATCCAAGCGCACGGGTTCTCAAGAACTATGGTGCCAGTGGTGAATAAAGCAGATTGCCGTAATAGATAAAAGCGTCATCTCAGACGAGGCTTGTTGTAACAGCCTTGCATCTTGAGGTGGCGCTTTTAGCTTACGATTAAGATTTTGGTTGGCCTGGCTTGGGAAGTTTGGCTATTAAAGCAAAGGAATTCTTCCATCGATTAACCTTCAGCAGCGGAATATCTAGGATTTAATCGAAGAATTGGGCTTCTTGCCAAAATTGATGTCGTTAAACAGCAGCCGCATCTCTGCTGGGATGAAATCAGTGACTTTGGCCGCCAGCTGTTGAGGACTTGTCTGCATCTGCTCGTCAAACCAGGTCAGCAGTCCATTGTAGATGCCGCCAATATGGTAGGCCGCCTGCCAGCAAATGACGCTACCTTGATCGTGATGCTGGTGGGGATTTCTTCTGGGATCGGCTTGCTGGGCAATATCTGGCTGGCCGGAATCTTCATGATGCTGTTCTTCCCAATGAATCTGTGGCTGGTTGCCATTCTGCTCATGCTGATTTGGCTGGCTGGACAACAGATCAGCAACCGCTTTGAAAAAATACGCCAGCCAATGAAAGCAGGTGGGGTGGCTGATGATCGTGATTAGTAATTGGCTGTTGGTGCGTCAGCTCTGAGAATAATATATGAAAATAGCGCTATAGCAGATGTAAGACCTGCTATAGCGCTATTTGTCTTATTTTACTTATCTTGGTCAAGCAGCTCGAATGAATGCTTTTCCTTACCGATCTGCTTCCAGATATCAACGATCAAAACGTCCATAATCAAGGCGCCAATGATAAACAAAACATATGAATACTTGGTCCCCATGGCAGTCTGAACAACGGTGCTTTGGTGAGGCATCTGCGCAGCAGTAATTGCCAGAATCGTGGAGACACAGGCGGTTCCGATTGAGCCGGCATACTGCTGCAGTGTACTGAACAAGGCATTGCCGTCACCAACCAGCTGCGGTTTTAGATGCTGCAGTCCATAGGTCATGACGTTGTTGAACAAAAAGCCGAAACCGACCATGTAGACCGCGTAAAAGATCGTCAGCGACCACATTGAGAGATGGCTGCTAAATGCATACATCAAGACCACGGCCAGGTTGGTAAAAAGCGCGCCAAAGATCAGCGGCTTCTTGATTCCTGATTGATCCAGCAGGCGGCCAGTCAGCGGCAGCAGGACAGCTGAGATCAGTGCCCCGAGCAAGAGCATCAGACCAGCGACAAAAGAATTCTGGTGCAGCGTTAATTGAGCACAGTTTGGCAAAAGGAACGTCATGCCGATTTGAATGAATTGAACCATGAAATACAGCAATAGACATGGCAGATAGATCGGGTCAGCAAAGACGTTGGTATTGACCAGCGGGTGTTTGCGATGCGAGGTCAGGTAGCCGAACATAATCAAGGCAGCCAGTGCGACAATGACGTTTCTGTAAAAGGCCGGTGAGCCAAAGCCGCTGGTACCAACGCTGTTCAGCCCCATTTCCAGGCAGATGAAGCCAATGGCAACCAGCAGATACTGCAGGAACTGAAAATGGATGGTGGTTGGCTGATTGATCTGCTGAATGTTGGCAATCCCGATCAGGCCAAAAATGATCCCAATTGGCAGGACGATCCAAAAAATCACGCGCCAGTTGATGAATTGATTAACCAGGCCGCCATAAGTTGGTCCTAAAGAAGGTGCCAGCCCGATTACCATTCCACCCAGGCCGGCGTAGGTTCCCTGCATGGCAAATGGAATCTGCTGCATAATGACGAAAAACAGCAGCGGCATTGCCAGCCCAGTGCTGATCCCTTGAATCAAACGGCCTAACAACAGCATCCACAGCTGAGGCGCCAGGGCACAAAGCAGACCGCCAGTGATAAATGCCAGACTAGATGCAACAATCAAGCCGTGCAGTTTAAAGCGACGCTGCAGAAAGGCTGCCAAGACAACGGTTAGAGCGACGGTCAGCAGATAGCCGGTCGTGACCCATTGAACGGCATTTAGACTTTGGTGAAAATCACGCATCAAAGTTGGAAACGTAACATTCATTGAGGTTTCAACCAAGACACCGCAAAATGCCAGGCCAGCAATGCCAATAATTGACAGATTGGTTTTCTTGGTAACCTGATGTTCGTTCGTTTGCTCCATAAAAATCAAATTCCCCTTTCTCAAATAAAAAAACTGACACTGGGAAGGCAAAAATGCTTTTCCTAGTGTCAGTCTGACTTACGGATATACAAGCGAAAGTTATATCTTAACTATACCACTTTCGAAAATTTTTCGTAAATTAAAAAATCATGATAATTAGGATTCAAAACGGTCAAATGTCTTGCCTAAGCAGGTTATGAGTGAATGGGACATAACGCCTGGCTGGATTGACAATAGCCTCGTAAAGATTTGCTAGACGCGTTGGGAGGCTCCGGTTGTCGCGTCCAGTCTTGAGCCATCATTCGGGGTAAAGTGCATCAATGGGCCATCAATCTGCGCGTCATAGTCGATCGCAACGTCCAGACCATTGAAAAACCAGTAGTCAAAGGCCTGAATATAGTAATGAATGCCATCGATGACTTGATCAACGACGGGGTCAACGGGATGATCACAGCGGCCGATGCCTTGTGAGAAACCTTGATGGGCATTGGTTTCGCCATAGCCTTTGCCAAACAGTTTGATGCCGTTGCCAGGCTTAAGATGCATTTCGTTTTGAAACCATTCGCTGGCTTGCGGGGTCATGGTAATCTTGGTTAATTTCTTTTCAGTCATAAGAAAGCGCCTTCCTTAAAATGTTTGCCTTTAGCCTAACATGATACTGGCAGTTTGTCGCCTGGCTTGCTTGATAAATCGTAAATTTGATTAAAAAGTTGGTTGCTTGGATTTTACAGCAGTAATTTTTTAATAACCGACCCCATTTTTTTAAAGTTTTGCTAAAATAGGGTGTTGAAGAAACAACCATCGAGATCTGCATTCCTGAAAAGGCGGCTGATCTTTTTTGATTGCGGGCTGTTTAAGCTTGATTAGCTGACAGCACGCGATCGATGTCTAAGTGATGAGTCAGCATCAAGACATTGGTTGAAGGGGGAAAAATTATGGCTGAAAAACAAGCCAAACTATTCAAGCTGCTGAGTGAAGGGACATTAAACGAATGGATGTTTAACGCCAGCTTTGGTCTGCGTCTCGAGGAACACCGGATTTTAACGAATGGCCGGGCCAGTCGTTATGAATATCCCAAGAACCTCAGCTCACGCAAAACTAATCCATATCTTTTGAGTGGCTTTTCTGATAATCTGATGGAATTTACCACGCCAATCGTCGGAGGGAGCAAGGCCACTTGTCAGCAGTTAAAGGTCTTAGAACAGATCGTTGACAGTCAGCTGCATGAAGACGAACGGATCTGGCCATTGAGTCTGGCACCAGCGCCGGAGTATCAGCACGATCTGGAATTTGTCGGCAACAATTGCTCACAGCCATGGAACAAGGAATACACCAACTACCTGCGCGAAAAATATGGCATTAAGCGGATGATACTAGGGGGCGCGCACATTGGCTTTAACCTGGACCAGGAGCTGCTTGACGCATTATACGATCAAAGCTTTAAGGATGATTTTGCTACTCAGGCTGATTTCCAAAACGCGGTCTACTTTAAGATGGCCCAGTGCTTCTGTCTATGGCGGTGGCTGTTTACCTATCTGTATGGTGCCAGTCCGGTTTCAGAAGCCGTTGAACACGATATGCCAGAACACATTAACCTACCAGTGCGCAGTTTCCGTAACAGCACCTATGGCTATGACAATCTGCCAGATGAGCGGCCTAGTTATGAAAGCCTGGACAGTTTTGTTGATCAGGTCTCGAAATTTTTGGAAGATGGCACTTACTATGGTCCGCAAGAATTCTTTGGTCCGGTTCGGCTGCACGGTAAGCATGATGATGACAGTCTGCGCCAGATCGTTAAGGACGGCATTCAATTCATCAGTTTTCGTTCGTTTGATCTGGATCCATTTGCTAAAGGCGGGATCAGTGAAGATACGCTGAATTTCTTAGAGCTGTTAATGATCTACACGTTGGTTTCGCCAATGCCGGAAAATCTTAGTGAAAAACTGGACCAGGCAATTGAGCGCAACAATGAGGTCGCTTTGCAGGCACCAGATGAACAAACCGACTGGATGCGCAATGAGGCTATGGATTTGATTGAGCGCTTGAGTCAATTCTGCGATCAATTTAATGCACCGCGCGAATACAAGCTGGCCTTGAGTTTCGTTAAGCGGCGGGTAGAAGATCCAACGCTGACGATCGGTGGCCAGGTAGCGGAAAAACTGGCGAAGGGCGACCTGTTGAGTTTTGGCCTCAAGATTGCCAATGATCGCTATACCAGTTTCGTACGCTCGCCACATCCATTGCAGGCACTGGCTGGCCAGTATTCCGACAGTGTTCAAAAATTGATTAAGATTGCTATCATGAGCGGGGTCCACGTTGATTTTGAAAATCCCTTAAAGCTCAGTGTCGGTAATCGGGTTGAAACTTTTGACGCGCAGGCTGATCTTGATCTTTCCCGCGGTGCTTTGGATTACTTATTGAATCTGTTTCCAGAATTGGAAGGCAATTTGGCTGAATAGCAAAAAACAGTTGGGAGGCGCGCCCTGTATGGGAAGCGCCTTTTAATGTCATATGGGTGCTCAGCTTGACAAATCTATGCTGCAGAATCGTCTAGCTTGATAAGTGTCTGCTTAATAGGGGCACAGCGACGGTCTTATGAGATTATTAGGTTATGCCATGCTGGCTGCTTAGCTTGAATCAGTTGTTTATGTGGCAGGGTACGTGGTGGCACGTGTTGGCATGATCGATTTACGCTGGCCACATTGATTTTCAACACGTATTTGCATAATAGTTAGCTGCTTTGATTTTCAAAAGAAAGGACGATGGATTTTGCGTAAGCTTGGAATTATTGGACTTGGCAATGTTGGCGCGCTGCTGGCCAATTTGCTGGTGGCACGGCAGATTGTTGATGAGCTGGTTTTGATTGACACCAACAGTGATCTGGCAGTCGGGTTGCAAAATGATCTGCTTGATGGTATGTCGGCACTGGCAGTTCAGCCAACGATTAAAGTACAGGATTACGCGGCGCTCAAGGATGCAGATGCCGTTGTCTTGGCAATTGGTAATGCGGAATTGTTAAAAGAGCAACGATTTGCCGAATTGACCGATGTCGGGAAGATGATGCGCCAGATTGCACCGCTGATCAAGCAGAGCGGCTTTAGCGGGGTACTGCTCAACCTGGCTAATCTCAACGAGGCAGCCACGGCCTATCTGCAATATCTAACGGAACTGCCGCGGCCAAAAGTAATCGGGCTGGGAACGGTTCTGGATACCGCGCGCCTGCATCGAGCCATTGCCGATCAGGTCCATGTCGCGCCCAGTGCGGTGACTGGTTTTGTCTATGGTCAGCATGATGGCGAGGCCGTACCAATCTGGTCAACGTTTCGCATCAATGGCCAACCGTTGGAAAAGCCGGTAATGGGGCAAAAAATCGATCCACACCAAAGTGAGATTCAAGCTAAGCTGAATGGCTGGTATGCGATCAAAGGTCAAGGACAAGACGTCAGCGGGATGGCATTATGGACGATGCGAATTTTGCAGGCAGTCTTGTCAGATGAACAGGTCAGTTTTCCCGTGGCGCTTTATCAGCCGCAGTATCAAAGTTATCTGAGTTTTGCCGCGCAGCTTGGTCGACAGGGCGTTGGCAACTATACGCTTTTGCCATTACGACCATTGGAGGAAGATCAGCTTAAAGTCGCGGCCCAAAACATTCAAGATCAGCTGAACGTCCTGCTGGAACTGCCAACTGAAGATTAGGTTAGGGCGTTTCGTTAATACGGGCATAAAGTCAGGCCGTCGCTTTTGCTGATGAAAGTCGATCCAGTATTTTAGCTGGTCGCATCAATCAAAAAAAGATCATCACGGTCGCGTTAGGCTCGGGATGATCTTTTTAGTTTGCAGGCATAATTGAAGATTGGCGCAGACAGTAAATACGCATACTGGCGTGGTTGTTTGAGGTGAGTTTGCCAGAGTGATTCCCAAGCTGGTCTAATTTAGCGGTACTGTCGGCGGGCTGGCGCATGGTAATGGTTCATAAACTTCATCAAGTCGTCAAATGAATGGGCGAAATGGATCGCGTCCAGGTATGACTGTTCCAAAAAGCCAGTGTCGTGCATGCGTCGCAACATATTACGTAGGGGGTCATAAAAACCGTTGACGTTATAAAGCGCGGTTGGTTTAGCGTTATCGCCTAAGGACATCCATGAAAAGGCCTCGCTGATTTCTTCCAACGTGCCGATTCCACCGGGCAGCGCCACCAGTCCGTCCGCGAGATCCATCATCAAGTCCTTGCGCACGTCCATGTTAGAAACGATTTTAAGATCCTTAACGCGGTCCAGTGCGGTTTGGCGTTCGTATAGCTGTCTGGTGATGACGCCATGGACTTTGCCGCCATTATCCAGTACGGCATTGGCAATCTCGCCCATGGTTCCGTATTTGCCACCGCCATAGACCAGTTCAATGCCATTTTGCGCCATCTTTTTGCCAAACGCCGCGGCCCTTGCTTGGTAGATGGGATCATTGCCTAGATGCGCGCCACAGTAAACGGCTAAACTCTTAATCATCAAATCGCTTCTTTCCATTTGGTTTTACCTTAATTGTAAACTGATTGATCCTTTGCGGCTGATGTTTTATCAAAGATGAGAATCGGTCAGCAGTTTTAACTGCATCGCACCGGTTGTCGACGAACAGATACTGGTGGAAATAACTGCTTTGAGGACTCCTTACCATGTGTCGAACACTCGTCAGCCACATTTGCCATTGAAATCGCCACAGCCTTTGGAAAATCAGGAGGCCCACCGAACTTATCTGTACCATCAAACCAGCTTAAGTTAAATCGTTCCAAACTTATTTCAATGGCGACCCGCAAAACAATCTCAATTAATTAAACCAGTGCCATCGCTAAGACTGAAGGCAATAAAAAAACGGCGTCCGTCGCGGAACGTCGTGAATTAGACATAACGTAATCGAATTAATTATTGCACGGTTGAATATAGTATACTTGGTCATCGGCTTCATCGATCAGCTTGGCGGGGCGCTGTTCATTGGCTTGGATCGTAATGTGATAGCCAAACTTGTCCAAATAGACGAGCTGTTCGGCGCTGACCTGCTGAACGGTAGCCGGAATCAATTGGTTGTCGATTCCCAGCTTGAGTTCTGGTGAGATCGTAATAATGTGCGAACGGTCACGCTCTTCATCATAGTATTTCCAGGTACCGGCATAGAAAACGGGCAAGGCCGCGACGGGATGATTCTGTTTCTTAGATCGGCTGAAACCAAACGAACTGGTGATTCCAGCCATTAGTCCCGCACCGAAAAGCAACATTCCTTTTTTCTTCATTCTGCTCAATCCCCTTCAATTTAACTTGATTTTTCATTTGATCATAAATTTACGATTTTAATTATACACAGCTTTGTGTTATAGAAAGATTTCATTTCTGTTAAAAACTGAAAATAATTGTTAGAATGAAACGTAGCAATTGTAAAGGAGTGATCGAATTGCTAAAATTGGGGATTATTGGAACTAACATTATTACTGATCAAATGCTTGACGCGGCTAAAACCACGGGCAAGTACGAACTGACGGCGGTTTACTCGCGAACTGAGGAACATGCTGAAAAGTTCGGCAAGCCATATGGAGCCACGCAGTTTTTTGACAGTTTGGAAGATTTCTTTGATGAAGGCGACTTTGACGTGGTCTACGTTGCCTCACCAAACAGCCTGCACTATGAACAGGTTCGCTTAGCAATCGAAAATGACAAATTCGTAATTGTTGAAAAGCCTGCCTTTGTCAACCCAAACGAATTTGAGGGCATTGAATCGCTTTTGGCAGCCCACCCAAAGGCCCGTGTCGTTGAAGCTGCTCGTCACATTCACACGGGTCTTTTCCATGCGGCTGAAGAACAGCTCAAGCAGATGCCGGTTATTCAAGGTGCCAACATTACGGTAATGAAGTATTCTTCTCGCTATGACAAGGTAGTTGCCGGCGACAAGCCATATCCAAACATCTTTACGGCTGAATTTGCCGGTGGGGCATTGATGGACCTGGGTGTTTATGCTGTTTATGGTGCCGTTACTCTGTTTGGCGTTCCGGACAGTGTCGTGCTGTTCCCAACGATGGTCGCAAGCGGTGTTGATGGGATGGACACCGCCATTTTGAAGTATGACAAGTTTGCCGTAACGCTGAACTTTGGTAAGACGGCCAACTCGCATCTGGTTTCTGAAGTGTACGGTCTTAAGGATACGCTGGTCTTTGACTCAATCTTTGACACGACCAAAGTAACCTACTATGACAGTGAAAAGCAGGCCCACCCACTGGAAGCCAAATTTTATGAAAACTCAATGGTTGATGAGCTTAACGATTTTGCTGATCTGTTCAATGATCCAGAAAATCCAGAACAGCAGGCTAAATACCGTCGCTGGTTCGATCTGGCGCGCAAGGTCAACACGGTAATGTATGATCTGCGTCGCTCGGCCGAATTGACTTTCCCAGCTGACGATAATCGCTAGACATCAACTGACTAAATTAAAGGATGGATATCTGTTGATCGAACAATTTCAACAACTTTTTGATGAAAAAGGTTTCCAGCAGCCAACGCAGATTCAGACCGCGGTTGCTGAAACCCTAGCTTCTGGAAAATCAGTCTTAGGAATCGCGCCAACTGGTTCTGGTAAGACGCTGGCCTTTGCCTGGCCGCTTTTGCCTAAAGTTGAGCCTGGTGCCGGCGTTCAGATTCTGATTTTGGAACCATCGCAGGAACTGGCAATTCAAACGACGGCAGTTTTACGCGAATGGGCCAATCTGATCGGGGTCAAGGTGCGCTCGCTGACTGGTGGTGCCAATCTGCGGCGGCAAGTGGCAATGCTTAAAAAACAGCACCCAGATGTCGTAGTCGGGACGCCGGGACGCGTGCTGCATATGCTGGACAATCGCGATTTGAAGCTTGACCGGCTGAAGACGCTGGTGATTGATGAAGCCGATGATCTGTTGCGCGATGATACGCAGGCGGTGGTCGAAGATATTGAACGCGCCACACCGCTCAACGCGCAATTGGCCTTTTTCTCGGCAACGAGTTCGGCAGCCTTTGATCAGCTCAGCGTCATGTTTGGCCGCGACATCATCACTTATGACGTTCGTGAAACGGATCAAAGCCGTGGACCGGTTCGGCATGGCTTGGTCTATGCACGAACGATGAGTCAAAAAACGGCAATGCTTAATCGATTGAGTCACACCAAGGATTTTCGAGCGTTGGTCTTCTTTGACAGTATCAAGACGCTGCACTACGCGGCCAGTCGCTTGAAGCATGAGCACGTCGCTTCGGCAACTCTAGGCGGCAAGCAGCGGCAAACAGAACGTGAAACGGCACTGCGTCAATTCCGCAAGCGTCAGTTAAAGCTGCTATTAACCACTGATGTCGCCGCGCGCGGGTTGGATATTCCCAAACTGCCAGCCGTGATCAATTTCGAACTGCCTACCACTGTCGATCAGTACGTGCATCGAACTGGCCGAACGGGACGGCAGGGTGAGCCTGGCTTGGTAATCAACCTGGGCAGTGATCATGATTTTCGTGATCTGAAAAAGCTGCTGGCCGATACCGATTATCAGTTTACGGAATTGACGGTTGGTGAAAAAGCCGTCACCGATGAAAAGCCGGCCGATGGAGCAGCTAAAATGCCGGTGCGTAAAGAAGCCAGCCGTGCGATTCAAAAGGAACAGCGTGAAAGCAAGCGAGAGGTTAAAAAGAGCATTCACAATACGCTGGATGGCTTTTCGATGCCGGCTAAGCGCAAAAACCGCAAGAAGAATCGCAAAAATAAGGGAATTCGTCTCAAGCACCGTCGCATGGCGGAAAAACAATCTGATCAATAGTCTTGGCGCTGATGGATATTGATTAAGTAAGTGAAATCTCGGTTCCGCCTAGCTATCTCTGTCTGATAGGGGTGGCATCGTTTCAAATACAAGGCATGCCTGATTCAGATTCAACATTAAAGAGATATTGTTGACTTTACGATTGAACATAAATGTGCGACAATATTTCTTGTTGCGGTCCCATAGCATAATTGGATAGTGCATCCGCCTCCTAAGCGGTCGATTCCGGTTCGAATCCGGATGGGATCATTTAATTTAACTTAATGCAGTTCTTCAGCAAGTCGCCATCCTTAATTGGGTAGCGGCTTGTTTTACGTTGACGACTTAAATTTTTCGCCAAAAGTTAGGGAAACGATATCGGTAATTTTTGAAGCCTTATCTATATTTCGGTTAAATGTGTAATGGATGAGAAATTACGTTGCACATTGTAAATAAAAAAGCGTGATAGCAGATCTGGTAAAATCTGGGATCACGCGATGCTGTTAGATTTAATGGTTGAATCTTAACTCCTGGTTGGCAGGGGCTAACGATTGGCGATTTTGTCGTTGGTTTTAAAGATCAGCCACTTGGAAAAGATATAGTTGGCAATCACGACGACGACATTGTCCAGGATCTTGACGACCAGCTGTTGGATTGCGGAGTCAAAGCCTAAAAGCGTCACCCCGACGTACATGAAGACGATATCGATCAAAAGCGTCAAGGCACGATAGAAGTAGAACTTGATAAACTCCACGATAAAAGCGCGGAACGTCGTATAGTGTGAGCCAAAGACCCAGACCTTGTTCGTTAAATAAGCGACCAGAACGGAAACAAACCAGGCAATAATGTTGGCAAGCTGGTAGTTCCAGTGAATGCCGGAACTGAGCCATTGGAACACGCCGATATTGACGATGGTTGTCACCACGCCCCAAAACAGGTAGGCAATGACGCTTTTATATTTATTCCATAATTCAGTCATTAGTCTTGAGCTGCCTTTTCTACCAGCTGCTTGGCAAATGCGTCCAGCTTGGTGATATCGTCTTGATCTGGTTCCAGGTTGATATGAACGTTGTCAGCACCCTTAACGGCACCGGTTTGTTCAAAGGCCTCGCCAAACTTGTCAACAGCCAGGCAGAAGAAGTCTTCATAAAAAGTATCGCCTGAGCCGGCCACGCCATAAACCTTGCCGCTCAGATCTTCTTCCTTTAAGTCATCGAAAAAGTCCAGGCCTTCATCGGGCAGGGCACCTTCGTCATAAGTGTATGGGCAGACGACGCAAATGTCGACGTCTTCAAAATCAGCCGCGTCGGCCATCGTCATTTCGGTTTCTTCAACTTCAACGCCTTGGTTTTCCAAAGCTTCGGTAATAATATCGGCAACGTCTTCATTGTTGCCAGTAATTGTGGCATATATGACCAATGCTTTTGCCATTGTTTTTCCCTCCACGTAAATAGATTCGTAAATAAATTCGCAACGGATAGTATAACACAGAATTATTTTACGGCCTTGAGTGATATACTAAATAAGATATTAAAATTTATAAACTAAGGAGACTTTCTGGATGATTAGTTTAAAGTCACCACGCGAAATTGAAGCGATGGAAAAGTCCGGTGCCGTTTTAGCCGGGATGCACATTGGGGTGCGCGAAATCATTCGGCCTGGTATTTCCAGCTGGGTAATTGAAGAATTTGCCCGTGAATATTTCAAAAAGGCGCATGCAATTGCCGCTCAGATTGGTTTTGAAGGCTACCAGTACGCAACCTGCATCAGCGTCAACGATGAGATCTGCCACGGTTTCCCCCGCAAGAAGCTGATTTTTAAGGACAATGATCTGGTCAAGGTTGATACGGTCGTGAACCTAGATGGCGCCTACAGTGATTCCTGCTGGTCATACGCGGTTGGCAAGGCCAGTGATGAGGTCAAGCGCTTGATGGACGTTACCTACAAGTCATTATATCTGGGGATTGATCAATGTAAGGTCGGCAACCGGATTGGGGACATTGGTGCGGCCATTCAGCACTACACGGAAGATGAGAACGGCTATGGCGATGTGCGCGAATTTGTCGGCCACGGTATTGGACCAACGATGCACGAAGATCCAATGGTGCCCCACTATGGCAAGGCAGGACAGGGAACGCGGCTGCGCAATGGAATGACCATTACCGTAGAGCCCATGATCAACACTGGTACCTGGGAAGCTGATACCAGTGATCCAAGCGGCTGGCTGGCTAAAACGGCAGATGGTGGACTGAGCTGTCAATACGAACACTCGCTGGTAGTTACCGACAAAGGCCCTAAGATCTTGACTTCCCAAGATCCAGAAGCCGATGCCGCCTACCTGTATGATGACAACTATGCTGAATACTTGGCGCACTATGCTAAGCTGGCTAAAGAAGTTGCCAAAAAGTACATGAAATAGTCCATAAGATAATTACGCGTTACTAAAGACGTGATGCCTTGGTTTGCTGCCAAGATCCACCACGTCTTTTATTTATAACGGGTGAACGCACGCTCCTCAAGATAAGAGGGGCGTTTTTATTTCGTGATATAATGTTTTTTGATATTGCATTGTCGCTCCGTGCTGATAATCTGATAAAATTAAAAACATTATTTCTGAATAAGGCAGGTTAACCATGGACAAAAAGCCGAATAAAATTAAAAATTTCGTGCTGCTTTTTATTAAGCATTTCACCATGGCACAGGTTTCAGCGTCAGCGGCGGTCTTGGCCTACTACTCGCTGCTGTCGGTTTTTCCGGCGATCATCGTGGTCGGTAACCTGCTGCCAATGTTGGGGCTGAATGCCAAAACCGTCTTGGACTATCTGCAGACGGCGATCCCAGAATCAGTGTATGACTTTTTAAGACCGATCATCTATGACTTCCTGCAGCATGGGAACGGTGGCACGTTGACTTTGGGTGCGATTGTGGCATTATGGTCCACCAGTTTGGGAATCGCGGCTTTCCAGCGCAGTGTCAATCATGCCTATGGGGTCGCGGAAAACCAAAATCCGATCATCAACCGCGCCGTGTCGTTTCTTTGGATGCTGGTCATCTTGCTTATCGTGACGACGCTGGTAATTTTATATGGGCTTGGCGAACAGACCTTGAGCAGCCTGCAGCCGATCTTGGGCTTTAGTACCAAATACGTCACGTTCTTTAGGTCGATCAAGTGGCCGGTTACTTTCTGGGCGCTGTTTGTGCTCTTAACGCTGCTGTACTACTTTGTTCCCAATGCTTTGGTCAAACTGCGCTACGTGATTCCGGGCGCCTTGATTGCAGATCTTTTATGGATGGGACTTTCCCGGGTCTTTTCCTATTACACGATGATTTTTGCCCATAACATTACGTCTTATAAAACGATTGGGGCGTTTATCGTGCTGATGATCTGGCTGGATCTGTCCGGGATGGTGATCATGATCGGGGCCACCATCAATGCCACGCTGCAGGATGCCCATGACGGCGAGATCAAGGAAAAGAAGCATCTTTGGCAGTACGTGCGCAAGATGCGGCATCGCGAGTTTAACGACCGCTACCATTATGATGAGCATAAATAAAAGCAAAAACGCCGGCAGGAAGGACCTGCTGGCGCTTTGAACAGTTGGACTTATATTTGGTTAAAGTGAGGAAGTTTTTAAGAAATGGCGAAAATTTCAAAAATTGAAGCACAAAAACGTCCTGGCCGCTATAATATCTATCTTGATGGCAAGTATGCGTTTGCCGTAGCTGAAAGCGTCTTGATCAAGTATCGGCTCATGAAGGGGATGGAACTCGATCAAGCACAGCTGGCCCAGATTTCTAATGATGATGAGATTGCCAAGACCTATAATAAAATGCTGGACTATCTGGCTCACCAGTTACGAACGGAACATGACGTCTATGAGAAGATGCGTCAGCTCAAGACCCCGGCTGAAGATATTGAACCGGTGATGCAAAAGCTGCGCGGGCTCCATCTTTTAGATGATCACGAGTACGCGGCCAGCTACGTACGCACGGTGATGAATACTGAACTGAAAGGGCCCCAGGTGATTCGGCAGAAACTGCGGCAAAAGCAGATCGGTGAATTGGATATTGACAGTGCCCTGGCGCAGTTTACCCCCGAGCGGCAGCTGGAGAACGCGACCAAGCTGGCCAAAAAGCTGTTTAAACGCTATAACAAGCTGCCGGCGCGTCGCCAGGCTGAAAAGGTGCGGCAGGGATTGGCAGCGAATGGCTATGCGGCTGATCTGTTCAATGAGATCAAGGACACTGTGACGCCGCAGCCTGATCTTGAGCAGGAAGACGAACTGTTGGCCAAAGAAGCGGCAAAGGCTTGGCGGCGCTATGAGAAACGCGCGCCGACGGATTATGAAAGACGGCTTAAAGTTAAGCAGGCTCTGTATCGAAAGGGGTTTGACCTGGATGAGGTTGAGCATTGGCTGAATGAGCATGAGAACTCTTGAGACCGATAGTAGTTTTAAAATGTCTTTTTAAATTCATAATTTACTGGTATTATGTAGAAAGTATTGTTTTGATAAGGAATTGCTTTCAAAAATCTTAACTAGAGTTTTAAGTGATATTATGCAAAATCAAATTGAAGAAACAGAGTCAACGGAAATCATGGAAAAAAGTCAAATAAAAAAACAATCACTGACCTATCTTTTCTTTAAGCGATTGACCGACATCGTTTTGTCGCTGCTCGCTTTGATTTGTTTTAGTCCAGTGTTTTTAGGCGTTTGGATTGCCAACCGCTTTGGCGACAATAAGGGACCGCTGTTTTTTAAGCAGACCCGAATCGGTAAAAACGGCAAGCCTTTTAAAATGTACAAGTTTCGCTCAATGATCGTTAATGCTGATGAGATCCTGCATTCCAACATCGAGCTTTATGAAAAATACGTTGAAAACAACTATAAGCTCGAGCCGGATGAGGACCCACGCATTACCAAGCTGGGACGCTGGCTGCGGCGGACTTCGATTGACGAGATCCCACAGTTCATCAACATCTTAAAGGGTGACATGAGCATTGTCGGACCACGGCCAGTCGTTAAAGAAGAACTCAAGGAATATGGCGATCGCGTCGATAAGTTCCTGTCGGTCAAGCCGGGTGCCATGGGACTTTGGCAGGCTAGCGGCCGCAGCAATATCGGCTATCCCGAGCGCTGTGATCTGGAATTAAGCTATGTTGATCATGCGTCATATTGGTATGATGTAAAGATTATGTTTAAGAATATTATCAGCATCTTTAAAAATACGGGTGCTTACTGAGTCGGAGGGAAAGATTAGTGAACATTAAAGTCTTAGTAGCGGTGCACAAAAACTACGCAATGCCTAGTGATCCAATGTATCTGCCGGTGTTTGTCGGCAAGGATCTGCATCCAGACGTTAACGATACTTTCCAAGGCGACAATACTGGTGACAATATCTCTAAGAAGAACGCGCACTATAACGAACTGACCGCGCTTTACTGGGGCTGGAAAAACCTGCCAGATGTTGATGCACTGGGCCTGGTTCACTATCGTCGCTACTTCTCTTTGCATCATGACAAGGATTTAAGCAAGGTCTTGAGTACGGCTGAAGCGGAGAATCTGTTAAAGGATTATGACGTTGTTTTGCCAAAGCAGCGCAACTACTTTATTGAGACCAACGAATCGCACTACCTGCACGTTCATGAACATGAGCCGCTGGAAGTTACGCGCGAGGTTATCAACAAAAAGTATCCTGCCTATGCCAAATCATTTGAAACCGTAATGAAGCGGACCAAGGCACACTATTTCAACATGATGATTATGAAAAAACAGCCGCTCGATGAGTACTGCACTTGGCTGTTTGACGTCTTAGGCGAAGTAGAAAAGCGTATCGACTATTCCAATTACACGCCATATGAGCAGCGGGTCTTTGGATTTTTGAGTGAATTGCTGTTGGACACCTGGCTGGGATGTCATCCAGAGTATCGGACGGTTGACATTAACTATGTCTTTATGGAAAAGCAGAACTGGCTGCTAAAAGGCGGTAAGTTCTTAAAACGTAAAATCATGGGACACGGTGAACACTAATACTTTTAAGGAGAGAATAGATGTCTGATCTGTCGTTAAGAATGAAACAGGCTTGGCAAACACGATTAGATGGAGAAATACTTTACTTTTTTGCGTTTGTATTGTATTTTTTCTTCTCTTTTATTCGTAATACAACTTTTAATCCATATATTGGGGCCCGTCCATTTAATTTAGTTTCATATATGGTAGTTGGATTGCTAGTCATAAAAATATATATTTTTGATAGGCAACAATTAAAATCAGTATTTCTAACGACAATTGGATTGGTAATAGCAGTAGTGTCTTGGCGTATGTCAGGATCAAATTTAATTATTGTTATGATGGCTTTTATTTTGGGAGCTCGTAACATATCTTTTAAAAAAATTATCAAGTGGTATTTTTGGTTAGGCACTGTAATGCTATTCATGGTCATGTTCTTTTCACTGACCGGTGTAATTCAAAATATGGTTTTTGTTGCTAAAGGGCGAGTACCACGTTATGCCTTAGGAATAATCTATCCTACTGATTTTGCAGCACATGTTTTGTATTTAGTTCTTGCGCATTCATATTTGAATTATAAATCGCTTAATGTTAGGTACTATATTACCTATTTTATTGTTGCATCGATAACTATGCTAGTTACTAATGCCCGTTTGAGTTTTATTTGCTTGCTCTTGACTATACCAGTTTTGTGGATTGCTAAGCATGCTGAGTTGGAGCATCGTCCAGTAGCAAAATTAGTTGCTTCATTGTATTGGACCAGCACGCCTTTATTAGCAGTTATAACCTTTTTTGCTACTTACCTTTTTGATAATACTAATCATATATTTTACATGATAGACCACCTATTGTCTGGAAGACTCTCATATGGAAATATGTCTTTATGGAGATATCCGATAACATTTTGGGGACAAAAGGTTATTGAGCATGGTCATGGTGGAAGTGCTGGAATGAAGGTTTTTAATCAACATGATGCAGGATATTTTTATATTGATTCCTCATATATGCGTTTGATTATGATTTACGGACTAGTTGTCGCAGTTATAATGGTGGGAATATTTATGGCCATATCTATTCGTGAAACGTCAGCTAAAAGGTATGTAATTCCAGCTATTTTATTTATTGTGTCCATTAGCTGTATGGTTGAACAGCATCTATTAGAATTAACATATAATCCATTTTTATTAGCGCTTTTTGCTGAGGTGGGAACTAACAAGGCATTGGAGGAAAAAACTATTGAAAAGCAAAAATTATAGCATGCAGGATTTGTCAAAAATCATTGTCAAAAATTTATTGGTAATTATTATTTTTACAATCTTAGGTGGTGGGACCTTTGGCTTATTAGCCAAACATAAGCGTTCAACAACTTATACTGCTGAAAGAAGCATTGTTATTAGTCACAATTTCAGTAATTCTAATAAAAAAAATGATGTAGTTAATGCTGACTTATCCATGACTTCTACATATTCTGATATGATAAGTGGACGTGAGATTACTAATAAAGCTTATGAATTGCTACCTAAAAAGATGCACAAGAAATATACTGAAAATCAGGTGGCGGCAGCAGTAAGTGCAGATACACATCCAGAATCGTTAGTAATCAGCATAAAGGCTCATGGAGACTCTGCAAAAGATGCCGTGGCTATTGTTAATGCAACAGCTTCTGCAGCCAAAGTAGAAATTCCTAAAATGCAACCAGGTGCTGGTAACGTTCATATTTATCCTAAAGCTACTGAAAATAGCGTTGTATCTAAGACAACTCCTTCTACAAAAAAATACGTAGTTATAGGGAGTGCTTTGGGACTACTTTTTGGAATGATTGTGGCTTTTGCTGTTGATACTTGGAAGAAATTGATTTAGTTTTGGAGAATTATAATGACTGTCTATGTAATAACGCATAAGCCATTTAGATATGCTGATAAGCTTCCTAGTGGCTATCTTCCAATGATGGTTGGTGCTAACTCTAATGCCAATCCTGATAATTATCTGGCCGATAATACTCTTGAAAACATCTCAGATAAAAATCCATACTACTGTGAGTTAACGGGGTTATATTGGATTTGGAAAAATTCAGCTTCTGAGAATGTAGGACTTGCACATTATCGACGTTATTTTTACGAGCATAGTATTGGCGGTCGTAATGCTATGTATCTTTATTTACTTTTAATGGGGAATAAAGTTAAACCTATCAGTACTGATAAATTAGATGATTTGCTGACTGAATATGACTGGATCGTAGCACATCCTGAAAACGAAGGTGGTGGCGATTTATGGAATCAGTTTGCAAAGGATAATAATATTTTAGATATGCAACATACTCGAGATGTTATCTCAGAAAAATATCCGGATTATGTTGCAGCTTTTGATGAAGTAATGCATTCCTCATCTTGGATGTCTCCATACAATATGTTTTATGCAAGCAAGAATAAAATGGATGAGTACTGTAAGTGGTTGTTCGATATATTGTTTGAGGTTGAAAAGAGAACTGATATGTCAGGATATACTGATTATCAAAAGCGACTTTATGGATTTCTAAGTGAACGTCTGTTGAATGTTTGGCTGAAAAAACATTCTGAATATAAAGTAAAGTATCTTACCGTTTTTAAATCAGATGATTTAGATAGAAAAGCATTGGTTCGTCGGATTACTAATCATTTTGGAATTACCAAGGGAGTCAATAATTAACTCGAAAGTGGTGTAATAGATGCAAGCTGTATTAATTTTGGCACATAAGAATATTGACCAGGTTATCGAGCTTTCACAACGATTGAGCTCTTGCTTCAATGTATATATCCATTTTGATAAAAAGGTTAGTCTTAGTGAAAAACAAGAACTTAGTTTGAAAAAACTAAATGTTAACTTTTTTTCGAAATATGATGTCAAATGGGGAAGCTATAGTATAGTACGGGCTACTATTGATTTAATGAAATTGGCTCTAGAGAATCCAAAAAATAAATACTTTCATCTAATATCTGGTCAGGATTGGCCAATGAAAGCACCTCAAAAGATTTATGATTTTTTTGAAGATACTAATAAGATCTATATGAATTACTGGCGAGCGCTTGATATGAAAAAAACAGGTGAGCCTGAAATTTGGTGGGTTAAATATTATTTTAATTATGATCAAATTAATCGAAGAACTACCTTTGGTAAAATATATCATCGATTTTTATTACTTATTCAAACAATTGGGCGTGTTAACAAGCTTAAAAAGTATGGTGTAAATGAAAAAGATATTTATGCCGGACAAGAGTGGGTTGACGTCCCACGAGATGCACTTGAATATGCGATTAAATATTATGAAATTCATCCTGAATTAGAAAAAATCTTTTCGACTAGTTTCTGCTCTGATGAAATATGGCTTCAAAGTATTTTATGCAATTCCCAATATAAAGATAGAATTGATAGAGATATTCATCATTATATTGAAATGACAGAAAAACATGGCAGTCGACCAGCTATCCTAGATGAAGATGACTATGATAAAATTAATAAGGGAAATTATTGGTGGGGCAGAAAAATCGAACGTCCAGTTTCTAATAAACTAATCAACTTATTAGACCAACAAAAATAAATTTAACTAAAGCTAAAGGTTTTCTTAAACACGGAAGACCTTTTTTAATATGATAGTTTCTGTTAAAATTGGCTATTGATTACTTTTGCTACAAAATTAAACTCTGAGAAAAGAGGATAAAAATGAATAACTATGATTATTTAGTAGTAGGTGCCGGCTTATTTGGAGCCACTTTTGCCTACGAAGCAGCTAAGCGTGGCAAGCGCGTTAAGGTAATTGAAAAGCGCAGCCATATTGCTGGCAACATCTACACTAAGAAAGTTGATGGCATCCAGGTACATGAATATGGTGCTCATATTTTCCATACTTCGGATAAGGCAATCTGGGAATACGTTAATCAGTTTGCGGAATTCAACCGCTACACAAATTCTCCAGTGGCCAACTACAAAGGGGAAATGTATAACCTGCCATTCAACATGAACACCTTTAATAAGATGTGGGGCGTTCGAACGCCTAAAGAAGCAATGGCTAAGATCAATGAGCAGCGAGCTGAAATGGATGGCAAAGAGCCTCAGAACCTAGAAGAACAGGCTATTTCTCTAATCGGTCGCGATATCTATGAAAAGCTGATCAAGGGCTATACCGAAAAGCAGTGGGGTCAAAAGGCAACTGAGCTGCCGGCCTTTATCATTCGGCGTCTGCCAGTTCGATTGACTTACGACAACAACTACTTCAATGATCTGTACCAAGGCATTCCGATGGGCGGCTACACACAGATTGTTGAAAAGATGCTGGCCAGCGATTTGATCGATGTTGAACTGGGGGTTGACTTCTTTGATCAACAAGATGAATATCTGGCAAACTTCCCTAAGATCGTCTTTACTGGGATGATCGATCAATTCTTCAACTATGAATTGGGTGAGTTGGAATACCGCAGCTTACACTTTGAGACTGAAGAGCTTAATGAAGACAACTATCAAGGCAACGCCGTGGTTAATTATACCGATGCCGAAACGCCGTACACGCGGATTATTGAGCACAAGCACTTTGAATTCGGCAAGGGCGATGAAGGCAAGACTATCATTACGCGTGAATATCCAGCTGACTGGAAACGAGGCGATGAACCATACTATCCAGTTAACAATCAGCGTAATAATGCTCTTTACCAACAATACACGGAATTGGCCGGACAAAAGGCGCCAAACGTTATTTTTGGTGGTCGTCTGGGTCAGTACAAGTACTACAACATGGATCAAGTAATCAAGGCGGCCTTAACGACCGTGGCTGAGGAGTTTGACAAGTAGATCATGAAGGTTATCAAAAACTATCTGTATAATGCGGGCTACCAAATTCTGTTAATGTTAGCTCCTTTAATCACAACCCCCTATGTATCGCGGGTCTTAGGAGCGCATGGCAGCGGTATCAATTCATACACGAATAGTTGGGTAACCTTTTTTTATTTAATTGGTCAATTAGGGATTACTTTATATGGTAATCGAGAGGTTGCTTACCACCGTGATGATAAACATGAACGTTCCAGAATCTTTTGGGGCATTGAGTTCATGCAATTGATTACATCAACTATGGCATTCTTTGCCTTTTTGTTGGCTATCTTCTTGTTTAGTACGACATTCCGAAAATACTTCTTGCTACAATCATTATGGATTGTAGCAACAGGATTAGATGTCTCATGGTATTTCATGGGAATGGAAGATTTTAAAAAGACGGTTACACGGAATACCATCGTAAAATTGATATCAATTGGTTTGATTTTTGCCTTAGTCAAAGAACCAGGGGATCTTTGGAAATATATCCTATTATTAGGAATTGCTCAAGTTGGTGGTAATTTAACTTTATGGCCATATTTAAAAGGCAGTATTGAATGGGTAGCAATAAAAGAATGGCATCCTTTTCAACATTTGTACCCATCATTGTTATTATTCATCCCAACTATTACGACTCAAGTGTATGTTGTCGTAAATCGTTTGATGTTGGGGCATATGTCATCGCAAGAAGCGTTAGGCCAATTTGACTATGGTGATAAAATCGTTAAATTAGTTCTGTCTGTAGTAACGGCAACAGGGACAGTTATGCTACCCCATGTGGCTAATAAATTTGCGAATGGTGACATTAAAGCGGTTCGCAAGAGTCTCTATAATTCATTCGATTTCGTTACTGCATTGTCAGTACCAATGATGTTTGGTTTGATGGCAATTTCAGCTAAATTTGCTCCTTGGTTTCTAGGAGGGGAGTACGTTCAGACTGGACGTTTGATTTTTCTCGAATCGCCAATTATCTTATTTATTGCTTGGAGTAATGTTACTGGAACGCAATATCTAATGCCTGTTAATCGTGTTAATGAATATACATTTTCCGTAACGGTTGGTGCAGTAGTAAATATTATCGCCAATTTATTTTTGATTCAGGTGTGGGGAGCAGAAGGTGCCGCTGTCGCTACAGTTATTTCGGAGCTTGCTGTAACTCTTGTTCAATTATATTGTGTACGTACAACTATACGACGTCGGCAACTTTTTGCCTCACTCTGGCGTTATTTTATTAGTGGGGTACTAATGTATTTTGTTGTTTATCGTTTAAATCAAATTATGCAAATGACAATCATAAATCTTATAATTCAAGTAGCTTTGGGAGCCATAATTTATGTTACTTGTTTATTCGTATTGCATGCGCCGGTAATTGAGCAAGCAAAGGCTATGCTTAATAGGAGATAATTTATTATGAAGTTAAATTTTGTTTGCCCAGAGCTATCTGGAAATGGTGGGACCGAGACTGTTTTAGTTACGGTATTAAATCATCTATCAAAGTACCATCAAGTTAAATTATATTTAACCAGTATTCCAGAAAACCGTGTATGGTTAAATAAAATGGATTCTAAGATTGTCATTAAAGAAGTTAATCGTAATACTAAATTTGACAAATTATTATTTCTTTTGCAGACTCTTTCATCCATTAAGAACAATGAATGTATTGTGATTCTTGGTGCAACAATTATTAAATTAGCATCTCTTGTTAGAAAACTTTTTTTTAAAAAATGGACAATCATCTCTTGGATACATTATTCTTTGATTAATCAAGATATGTTTGACCCACAGAATATAAAATTAGCAGATGAACATTGGGCAATTAGTACACCTATCAAGCACCAACTTATGGATTTGGGAATACCTGAAAATAAGATTCGTTTACTTTTAAATCCTGTAAGTAAATATGATGGTCCACTTAATAGTCCTGAATATACTTCAACGCTTAAACTTGTTTATGTTGGGAAAGTTATGTTATATGGTCAAAAAAATTTAATTGAGTTATTTAATGGAATAAGAGAGTATCCTGAAAAGATTCACGTTGATTTATTTGGTGCTGATACTAGTGATGGAGAAGTTTCTGATTATTTGACGAAATTAAAAATTACTGAAAAGTGTATGCTTCATGGTTGGAATAAAAATCCTTGGGAAAAGATAATAAATGAAGTCCATCCTAATGCTTTAGTGCTGACTTCAAAATATGAGGGACTGCCTATGGTAATGATTGAGGCAATGGAGCGAGGTATACCATGTCTAGTTGCTGACTTTAGTGGATATGAAGATGTCTTGATTAATGGAATAAATGGTCTTACTTATAAGAGTGGAGATATCTCTGATTTTATAGACAAAATGATGTTGCTGAGAGAAAAACACTTTTCCCCAGAGTTAGTAAATAAAAGTACTAAGAAATTCGAAGATTCGGAGTATTTCAAACGCTTGGATAGAGCAGTAAATATGATTGGTAAATAATGTCAAAGAAGAGAAAATCCATAATTCGAGTATATCCAAATATTCGTTAGATTTTTTTCTCTTGTACTTGAAGTACTGAGTAGATTTTTATAGATGGATAATAAAGAGGCTTTTGTTTTTACAGCAAAAGCCTCTTTATTTGTAACAATCGTAATATAGATTTTGATGGTTAGGATTAAACGTTTACAATACTTTGCTAGTGGACTTATTAAATATTTTGTTTTGCAAAAAGGTTACGAAAAAATAAAGAGTATGCTATAATAATGTTACAAGGATGTTACATAAATGATATTTAAGTAACAAACCTAATTTAGTTAATAAGCAAAAAACTTCAAGGCATAATTCAAAAGAGAGTAAGGGGGATAAGCTTATGAAGAAGAACATGAACATCTTGCTTAGCAGCTTGGTAATTGCAGGTCTGTTGGCTGGTTGTGGGGCCAAGACAACGACCACGTCTACTAAGAGCAACGCTGACAGCACACGGACTGAACAAAGTACTTCTCACAAGCACAAGACCTCTGCAAAAGCAGCTGCTAGTGAAAAGAAGACTACTGATCAAAAGAATGAATCACAAAACGCTGCTAGTCAAACTGCCGCAAATGAAACTTTAACTGCAGCTTCAAGCAGTGCTGCATCGGCTGGCCAAGCTTCAAGCTCCACTAATACATTAAAAGTCGGCAGTGCAATGGTTACCTTGCCTGAAACGCAATCATCAAAGACAGCTACAAATTCTCAAGCAGTAGCACCAACCACTGAAACTACCCAAACAGCTCAAGCTTCTGGTACTGCTGCAACTACGCAGCAACCAGCAATTGCTCAAAATAATGAGACACAAGCTGCTCAGCTGAATGAAGATCAGATGACTGATCAGCAAAAGGCTGGTTTGCTGGCATGGTACACGAGCCACTACGTAACTAACGAAGCAGCTCCTCAAGCAAATCGTCCACTGGTTGTAACTGCAATGAACGAAAGTTCTGTTTTGGCACCTCTGCCAAATGGTACCAACAACACTTACTACCAAATCTACGGCGCAAAGCCTGACGAAAGTGAATGGGTAAACTACTACGCTCAAGGCAAAGATGTAGACGGCTCACCAATTGCTGACACGGTTTACATTTACAATAACCAACAGTGGAACCCTTACCAGGTTTCCGACATGGTTAACACAGCTAACCAAAACAATGGTACTGACTATGTAAATCAAGTTGCCAACAACGTTCAAATGTACGACGAACGTTAACATATAGTTGTAATATTAAAAAAATTATCAAAAACGCTAATCTTACCTCAGTATTTGGTGATTAGCGTTTTTTTGTATTATCAAAATGTAACCAATATATGACATTTATGTATCATATTTTCAATCACGTTGATTGAAAAGGATAGCAATGATAAACTTTTAAATAGTTTTAAGAATCAAGAAATTAACTAAGAAATAAAATTTAAAAACCGAGTAATTAGTAGCGAGGAGAAAATGATGGCGAAACCTAGTCCTGAAGTTAAGACACGCTTTAAAATGTATAAAAAAGGCAAGCTGTGGTTAGTTGCAGCTGCTGCAACTGCTGGTTTGATGGCTGGCGGTAATGTTGCTCAAGCTGACAACAGCACGTCAACTAGCAATAGTAATCAAGCTGTTGTTGCTAATACCAATACTGGTACAAGCAACGATAATAACAGTGATGATAACAGTACGGTTGCTTTGACCACTACGACTGCAGTATCCAATGATTCACAAGTTGCTTCAACATCTGATGATGCTGTTTCTACTACTGCTAATGAATCAACTTCAGCTACGAATACGACTCAGAAGTCAACGTCATCAACTGATCAAGCAATCGATTCTACTAGCCAAGCTTCAACTGAGGCTTCGAAGGCGGCTGAAACTGTTGAACAGAGTACTGCATCGGTAACTCAAGACAACCAAGGCAATACTAAGGCTGAAACTAGTTCTAATGCAGAAGCGGACACGGTTTCAATGACAACCGCAGCAGCTTCTGCCTCCGCTACAGACCAGTCATCAACTTCTGCCATTAAGGCCACTGAAGTTTACTCAAATGGCCACTGGTACTTGAAAGACCAAAATGGTAAGAACTTAACGGGTTGGCAAAAGCTTAGTGATAATCGTACTGTTTACTATAATACAGCTGGTGAGATGCTTTATGGCGAACAGAATATCAGTAGTAAGTGGTACTTTTTTAATACTACTGATGGTAATGTCGCTAAAGGTTGGTATAAGTTACCAGATGGACGCCAAGTCTACTATGATGTTGATAGCGATGGCAATGGTCAAGGTATGCTGCATGGGATGCAGAAGATTGGCAATGATTACTACTACTTCAACTCTGGATATGGTACAGAGGAAAGCGGTCTAAAGGAAGTCAATGGCAAATATTATTACTTTAGTCCAGTGATGATAAAAAATACCGAAAAAGAACTTAACGGATCTTGGTATTATTTTGGCACTGATGGTGCGGCGCGGACTGGTTGGTATACCCTTTCAGGAGGACGCTTGGTTAATTACAATGCTCAAGGTCAAATGTATCATGGTGAGGCTAAAATAGATGGCAATTGGTTCTACTTTAACTCAATTGATGGTAATGTTTTGCAAGGCTGGCAAAAATTAGCTGATGGTAGAAGAGTATACTATGATATCGATTATAAAGATGCAAATGATAGTAAAGGTATGTTGCATGGTGAACAACTAATTGATAATGTGACATACTATTTTAATCTTCAAAATGGTGCCCAAGAAACAGGTGTGGTATATAATTTAGCAACCAAACAGTTACAATACTATGGAGCTGCCAATGGATCGTTAAGTAAAAATGTTGAAGCTACTGTTGCTCAACACACGATAAAAACAGATGATGAAGGAAATATTATTCTTAACGATGGTCAGAACCAAGTCGATGGACAATGGTATTATTATGATTCTAATAATCATGTCTTGGTAACTGGTTGGAAGAAATTATCGGATAGCCAAAAAGTTTATTATGATCCTGATACAGCTCAAATGATTCATGGCGAAAAGAAAATTGATGGTTTCTGGTTCTATTTTGATAAATGGACTGGCGATGAAGCAATTTCAAAATTTATCAAACTTGCTGATGGTCGCACCGTTTACTATGATGAAAATGGTCATATGACTTATGGTGAAAAGCAACTTGGAAACGATTGGTATTACTTTAATTTAAATGATGGTAATGAGGCTGTTTCTAATTTTATTAAATTAGGTGATGGACGTACTGTTTATTATAATGCTCAAGGCCATATGGTTTATGGTTGGCAGAATATAAACGGGAATACTTATTACTTTAACGAACAAGATGGGAATATGTATGTTGGTGCTCAATGGATTAATGGGCAAGAATACTATTTTGACTACATTACTGGAGCACAAGTCAAGGATCAATGGACTGCTAAACTTTTGGAATGGTTCTTCAACCGAATGGGTAAATTGACTTATTCGATGGATGGTTCACGGAATGGTGCTGATGGAACCGCTGATTGTTCCGGATCGTTGACTCAAGCATTGTATGAAGCGGGTGCTTGGCGATACTCATTGCTGTACAACACTGAAATGCTGCATAGCTATCTGTTAGTGAATGGCTATCACTTAGCTTATGAAAACAACGGCTACACCTCACCAGTGGTCGGTGATGTTATTTGGGGCCAAACGTGGACGTAGCGCAGGTGGTGCCGGTCATACCGGTGTTATTAGCGGTTCCGGACGAAATGGAACAATGGTATCAACTTGTTACTGGACAGAGGGTGAAAAGGGGACTGCTGTTCAAAACTTCCCTTACTTCTGGTACTGGGGTAAAGATAACTACCCATACTATTATGTATACCGTAGATAAGGATATATAAAAACGAAAAAAGATAGGAAGAAAGTTGGTTATTGTATAAAGTGAAATGGCACTATGTTAAGCTTTGTAGAGCTTAATTATAGTGCCATTATTTTTAACTTGGCTTTAAAATGAAATGAGTATGTAGTTTAGGATTTTTATTTTTAATAATTATGATACCATTATATAGATAGTCTTTTTAATATATGAAGGGAAATCAAATGGCTAATAATTTATTAACAATTGTAGTTCCTTGCTATAACGAGGAAGAAGTTTTACCAGAAACAGTCAAAGAACTTGGCAAAATTTTAAACGATTTAATTGGGCAACAAAAAATTAATGCAAATAGCAAGTTGCTGTTTGTAAATGACGGCAGTAAAGATAAAACATGGCAGTTGATAAAACAATATAGTCAAGAATTTCAATATGTTACGGGGATTAAGTTTACTCGTAACTATGGTCATCAGAATGCATTGTTAGCGGGGATGAACCTTGCAGTAAGGTATTCTGATATGATTATTACAATTGATGCAGATTTACAAGATGACGTTAATGCAATTTATAAAATGGTTGATAAATACCATGAAGGATTCGATGTTGTTTATGGAGTTAGAAATAGCCGAGAAACAGATACGTTTTTTAAAAAGCATACTGCATTGATGTACTATAAACTAATGCAGAAAATGGGAGTTAACTTAGTTCCAGACTCTGCCGATTACAGGCTATTGAGCAAGCGTGCTACAGAATCATTACTTTCGTACAAGGAAAGAAATCTTTTCTTACGAGGAATGGTTCCGCTGATAGGCTATAAATCGGCTAAAGTTTACTATCCTAGAAAAGAACGATATGCAGGAACTTCTAAATATCCACTTAAGAAAATGATTCATTTCGCTTTAGATGGTATTACATCATTTTCAATTGCACCGATCCATTTAATTCTCTCACTAGGCATTATTACAACTATCGTAAGTATTGTCTTAACGATTTATACATTAGTACAAAAAGTAATGGGACATGTTGTTTCAGGCTGGTCTTCACTAATGATATCAATTTGGCTACTTGGTGGAATTCAATTAATATCTATTAGTACAATAGGTGAGTATGTGGGAAAAGTTTTTACAGAGGTAAAACACAGACCTCGATTTAACATTGAGGAAGAAAATTATTCAATCCGAATGAATGATGAGCAGGAGAAAAAATGAGTTTTGAAAAGATAAGTAATAAATTAGTTGATTTTTTTTTGATTCCTTTACTAGTAATAAGTATTTGTGGCAGTATCTCATTATTGCCAACATTGTTACAATTAGTTCCAAATAAGGCTATTCTTTTTTTTATTGGATTACTGATTTTAGCTTATGTTGGATATAGTTTGTTAAGAGTAAAAGAGAAATTTTTTAGAATCCCAAATAAAATAAAAAAGCCGTTATTAATTATATTTATTTGTATAACTTTAATTTGGCAATTTATGTTAGTTAGGGCTCTATCTGGTGAATTTGGTTGGGATCCGCGTTTTTTTATAGGATATATATATAGAATTTCTAGTATCATTAATGATGACAAAATTTATTTCTCTTTATATCCTAATAACTTTATGTTATTAATAATAGAGAAGTTTTTTCAAGCAATTTTTAATATTAAGACACCTAATGGCTTAATACTGGGACTTAATGTTTTAAATATATTTATAATTGATGTATCAGTTTTTCTGCTTTTTTTAGCTATAAGTAAATTGTTCAGTAAAAGAGTTGCTTGGTTTACTACCTTCTTATATTGGCTTTTATATATGATATGGCCTTTTGTAGTAATTCCATATTCTGACAATTGGTCAATCTTAGCAGGCACCTTATTTCTTTTTATTTATTCAAAAAATCAAAATTTTAAGAACCTTTTTCTTAATTTTTGTTTCGGAACGGTCACTGCATTTGCTTTACTCATGAAACCAAGTACCGTGATTTTTATAATTGCCATAGTGATTATAAAAATCTTCTTTAGCTTGCAACGGAAGAAAAAAATAAAGGTTAGAAAACTTTTTAAAATTATTGTTAGCTTTGGATTAGGATTTATTATTCTGTATTCTCCAGTAAAAAGCTATCAGCAACATAATCATATAGCAAATATTGAAAGTTCTAGAAAGATGCCACTAACTCACTTTATAGCTATGGGAATGTCTGGCGGTGGTGGCTATAATGCTAGTGATGTAACTAAAAATATTGAGATTAGAAGTCCCCGAAAAAGAAATAATTATAATATTAAATTAATTAGAGAAAGACTTTCAAAAATGGGATTTGGAGGTTATCTAAAATTTTTAGTCCAGAAACAGATTAACAATACTGCTGATGGATCTTTTGGTTGGGCTTCTGAGGGAAATTACTTATATGAACCATTTGAAAGGCATTTAAATAAAATAGAAAAACATATACGAAGCTTATTTCTAAATAGGGATGTTAATCAAGAGTATCTAATAGCTGATGTAAATATGAATGGTTATAAATTCTTTCCACAAATAATATGGGTTGTTGCATTGATTTTCATACTCTTTGCAACAATTGGAGATAGTCATGAAACGCTTCAATTATTGAAATATACAGTTGTTGGTGGATTCATGTTTCTATTACTATTTGAAGGTGGTCGTAGTCGATATCTTATTCAATTTTCGCCATATTTATTTACCCTAGCAGGACTAGGAATAGATAAATTTATTTCAAGATGTGAAAACACACTATAATTTAGAAATCTTGGAGTATTACAAAATAGCAAATAATAATATTTGTATAAATAATGGAAATGGAATTTAACTTATGATAAAAAAAAAGAAATTCAAGTATTGAGTTATTACGCATTCTAAGCATGTTCTTAATTGTGATTCATCACTATGCTGTTCATGGAACTCTTCCCTGTTACTCTTCATTTAATCCTAGCATTTCAGCCTCTCTAAGAATAAATTTATTTTTGCATGTTCTAGGTAGACTAGGTGTCGTTATTTTTGTTATGATAGGTGCCTATTTTTTATGTGAGAAGACCTTTAATTTTAAAAGGCCTGTTAATTTAGCATTAAATACCATGCTTTACAGTTTTGGAATTTATTTTATACTTAAATACTTTTTTCACTATGGAATACCAAAAAGTTATACTTGGAAAGATCTATGATTTCCATTTCCTTTACCAAGTGGATATTGGTTTGTTAGCTCCTATATATTAATGCTGTTTTTTATGCCTATGTTTAATTTAGTCATAAAAAATTTTAATCGTAAGCAGCTTCTATTATTAATAGAAGGATTATTTGTAGTATGGTCTCTATTGCCAACAGCTATGCAATTTTTTAAATCTAAACCAGATATAGCAATTAATGATTTTGGATACACTACCTTTTCAGCCTTTACTTTAGCGTATTTCATGAGTGCATATGTAAAAAAATATAAAGGAAAATTTTTAAGCAATCCATATAAATCCGGATGCAGTGCATTAGTAATTTTATTAGTTTTTATATTGCTAAGCATTCTTTCAACAAATTCTAAACTCTATTTTTCAATTCAATTGTTTTATGTTTCATACAATCCCCTAATCATGATTGAGGCTTTATTAATCTTCTCTTTTTTTAAGGAAAAATACTTTGTGAATTATTTTGTTAATTATTTTGCCCAGTCAATGTTTGGGGTTTATTTGATTCATGAAAATTCATTTTTACGTCCTATAATTTGGGAAAAATTTATTTCATCAAATAAATATGCGCACTATCCTTGGTTATATCTTGGGAACTCATTTTTATACTCCCTATTGGTTTTTATAATATGCATTTTTTTAGATATTATAATTAGAAGATTACTCTTTTCGAGATTAATTAATTATTTAACTTTAAAAATTTCAAATTTATTCCAAAATCTAGTAATTCATTACTTAAATGATGATAATGTCAATGGCAGTCTTAAAATGTAAGTACACCGTTGTCAAGGGCAATTAAAAATTGTACAGAAATGGCAATTTAAAAATGTACAATTATGGCAGGGTACTATACCCTGTCAAGATAACACTTAAAAAAATAAAAAATTAGTCTATACGGCCTCATTGCGGAAGTCCTCCGCGGTGAGGTTGTTTCGTTTGCTGGAAATCTCGA
>OGEP01000868.1_pt1 | contig 38382 bp, 21 predicted proteins | sample 1570721 | NCBI WGS metagenome assembly OGEP01 (sample SAMEA2582131, study PRJEB24529) | metagenome | biome: Human gut stool | place: China | collected 2011 | reverse complement strand
TTGTTTGGTTTTGACAGCGAGAGATGTGGTATGTAAGCATGCAGTGCGTCAGTGATTTGCACTATAATCTCAGTTACTGAACAATTATCTGGCAACGAAAACTATGCTCTCGCTGCTTAATCGAAGTACAGTAGATTAGCTTTATTTCCGTCAAAGTGATGGAAACGAGACATCGCTCAAAAGCTCTTGTTCCGAAGCGTTTGGTTTAGCGGTGCAGCAAATTCGGAAATAGTTTTGGTCTCGTTCCGCGACTGAAATGAAATTTTAGGAACTAAGGTATAAGTGGGTGGCTCTGGTCTTGCTTATGCACGAAAACCGAAGGCAGAGATAAGCATGTAGAAAGCATATGGCTTCCTTGTTTGGACGAGGGTTCGACTCCCTCCAGCTCCACATGAGAATTTATGAACCGCTGATTCATCAGCGGTTTTTTTATACCTTATTACTTTTGTTGACAAAATATAGATTATAAAAAGCAGAATTCTGCAATAAGAAAACTTAAAACAGAATTCTGTTCCTATTTACTCAGCAACAAGAGCATGTTCCTTTTTAAAATTTTATAAGGTATCCCTTTCTCTACAAAGAAGCCAATACTTTTTCCTTTTTTCCATATTGTTTCAGCAAAAGATTCAACTTGTTTTTTAATCTTTCAGAGTCTATTTCTATAGAAACCTCCCTTTCCTCACCCGGCATTAATGTAATATAATTCTCCGGCATGAAAAGAGGAAGCACACGTCTACCGGTCTGCTGCTCTACAATACGAAGACGATTTGCAAATGCAATACTTTGAGAATTGTTCTTTAATTTAAGCACAATCTTTCCCTTATTTTTTAATATTTTCACGCTACACGATAAATCGGCTTCCGGCAATGTATTCAATGCGGTGTAATCAGCCTCTTTTACCCCATTTCTCCAATAAAAATTATCTGACAACAAATTCCCATTTTTATCAGTTAACTCCAAGCGAATAAAATGGAGAGGTGTCAGATCCCTAATCATTGAAAAATCAATAACAAAAGTCTGAGCTATATTACTTGCTGGTACATTCAAAGCATTACTTGTACATTCAAAAACTTTCTGTCCTTTCAAATTAAAAACAGAAGCTTTCGCATACATATTCTTCAATTCTTTTCTTGTAGTATTTATAACTTTTATAGTATTATTTAAAGCATTCCATTGAATATGTATGTGTTCACATGCTTTTTTTGCCCCCCAATAAGCTCCAGTAGCATCATAATAATAATCATATGTCTGCCAAACAAACGAAGGATAAGCTGGATGACTCATCCATAACAGCAAACCAGAAGCATCATTCCACATTTTATCATTCCAAGCTTCATACATACCTTTCACTACTTCTATATTCAATAACTGAGCCTTTTCACAAAACTCCTCTAATCCCTGTGATTCTCCAAATTGCTCGTTTACTGCTTTTTTATAATTTATAGGATTTGCATTCCAGGCTTCTTTTCCCAAAAAATGTTTATTCCATATTGTATTGGGATCATTTTTCAACTGATCATCAGTAGGCAACGGCCACCAATCTGCCTGAGGAATAAATTCCCGTACACTTTCGAATGTGGGAAAAGTAGCAGTACCGATCTCGGAACGTAATCCATAACCATAATCAATTCCATATGGATAAGAAGGTTTATTAAAAGCTAAATTACTAGCAGAAGTCTCAAAATGATGTTTAGGAGGGAAGTTACCCCACCATCCACTACCAGACAAACCATCCTGATTTGAACAAGATTTATACAAACGGTCATTATTGTCCTCACGAGCAATCATTTCACGTAAATAACTGTCCAAATCCGGATGAGGATGAGTTTCATTAGCCCCACACCATAATGCAATTGAAGCATGGTTACGTAAACGTCTTACCTTATCCAAAGCATTGCGCTTAAAAGCATCAGGCTGGGCCACGTCATTATAAGCCACATATAACCAAAAATCATCCCATACCATAATTCCATACCTGTCACAATAGTCATAAAATTCATCATCAGTCACACATCCAGTCCAAAGACGAATCATATTATAATTCAATTCTTTATGTAGTTTTATAGCAGTTTCATATCCTTCTCCATGACGGCGCAATAAATATTCGCTCATCCCCCAGTTTCCACCTTTTAAATACAAAAGCTGTCCGTTAATATAAAAACGCATAACCGGATATCCGACTGAATTATCCACCATTTCGTATTCATACTTTCGAATACCAAAAGTTACTATCTTTTTATCAGATAATTTACCATCTATTGAACAAGTAAGTTTACAAGTATATAGATTCGGATCACCATAACCATTGGGCCACCATAACCGAGGATGACTCAACAATAATTGTTTAAACTCCTTACTAGTAAAAACAACATTTACAGTAGTATCTTGAGGTAAAGATACTGTTTTCGAAAAACAAATATTACCTGGACTTATAACTCCAGAAAGTACGACTTCTTTATAAGAATGCGATACATTTTTCAAATCAGAAGAAATTATTATTTCAGCTTTTTCTAAAGAAGGCAGGTCAGAACGTATCCAAGGATCCTCCATTATCACATCTTTAGTTACCGACAAATACACATTACCAGTGATGCCAGCTAATCGTCCTGGAACATAAGGCATCCAGTCCCATCCAGCACCAGCCAAATAACTTGGGCTACATGCTACACCATAGGGTCCTTTATCTATACGTGTTTTTTTCTGATCAGGATCAGTAATAAGAACAGCCACTACATTCTTACCTTTTTTATTCAATAAAGAGGTAACATCAAATTTAGAGCGTAACATATGTCCACTCACATCCTTAGTAGAAGACTCTGTTCCAGAAATCTTAGTACCATTGAAATAAAAATCAGCAAAACGGTTTATATTATCAAAATGCAACCATACGCGATTTCCCTCCTCGCAACATATTGGAAGATCAAATTCAGCTCTATACCAAAATGGACGATTATAAAAAGTCTCATCAACTTTATAAATATTATCCCCATAGTTAGGATCAGCCTCTTTACCAGCCTCAACATAGGATGTAAATACAGTTCCTGGAACGATACCAGCTACGCTATTCCCCATATCAAAACCAGAAACAGAAATTTGTTCTCCTTTAACCTCTCCCAAATCTGCCTGAGGTTTCACTTGCCAAGCTATTTGAGGATTGGAACTGTTCAAAGAAACTTTTACTATCTGGGCTAATCCGATTTGAGACATTAATATCAGCCCCAGCCATGCAAGAAGAAATTTTTTCATAGATATAAATAATTTATTTTTAATCAGTCGAATACCGATAGGCTTTTTACAGACTATATTCATTTAAACTTATATTTCACCAATTTTCCAAATCAAAGCGATTCCGCACTCAATCCTTTGATACATAAAGTTTTAAAGCCAAATGGAGGAATAGACAATTTTACTTTATTATTTTTACACACCACTTCACTATAACGGCCGTCCAATTCTACCCAGTTCAGTTTCGAAAAATGCCCATTTATTGATAACTCAGCCAATTTATCTTTCTGATTCATATTAGCAATTCGAATATATGTATTCTCCTTATCTACATAACATGCCATCAGTTCATACCCTTTGTCTGAAAATTCCAACAAAGAAGCAGAACGCTTAGCTCCACAATCTGTATTCACAGCCAGCAAAGGTTCATTCCATGCCATACTTTTCAAAGGGATATCAGCATCCTGCCAATTTCCACAATGAGGAATCAATGCATATCTGACTGCTGTAGGCTCACTTATTATATAGTCACGTCCCCACAAACCGACACCTGAATATTGAATCGTTAGGCCAAGCGGATAATCCTCTCCTTGTAAATAACTAGTTGTATGATCTGAAAAAGAGCAATACCATAATTTTCCTTTCTATCAACATTGTCTACCCAATTAAGAATAATATTATGCTTTATATTATCCCATGAATTGAAGAAGGTATTAGTCTCACGACTTCTACATATCTCCAAAGGAGCATTTTTATCGACTATCCCTCCATCTGCTATGGAAGGAAATACAACATGCAATTTATACCGGTCATCATAAAATGATTTCATTCGGTCCTCTGCTCTAAATTCTCCACTTTGTCTCTTCCCAATATGCACATTTTTCTTCCAGTTAACATGCAATTCACAATTAATCAGTTCACTATCTTTTGTAACCGACAAAGTTTGATAATAAGGCTGACCACATATTTCACCATCCAACCGTATTTTTGCGATATAGGGAGTATTCATTAATATTGAAACATTAACTGGGTTATCCGAGGATTCTACAAACTTATTTAAATCCGTAAAATATCCACGCAACGTATTAAATTTATAACCAGTTGACTTGTTAACAAACTCTTTATTCCCTAACAGCTTAGCTTTCAGACTTTCGATAGCCCCACCATATTTCGGATTAATTTCTATATAATACTTATCAGTTTCAATAATATATTTTCCCTTTTTCCTTACTATAAGGCCTTTTATATCTTTCACCTTGTTACCGATTATATCTTTCCACAAATAAGTAGAATACCCCATAGCCGGAACTTCTGCTCGCAGACTATAAACAGATTGGTCATGAGGGTTGTTAACAGTAATAAACTCCTTCCGAGAGTAAGGAAGGGTATTAAAAATTACGACACCATCACCGGATATCAACTCCTTATCATTACCCAAGGCCTTCCCTGATTTTTCAATAATTTCACTACAATAACGATTAGTAGAAGAGGTCCAATCATTTACTTTATCAGCCCAAGTCTCTCCCTTTGCACCATTGTAAGGCACAATCCAACAATCATGGTGTTGAGAAAGTAATAACCCACGCCAAGCCTCTTTCAATTTCCAGCTTTCCCATGGTGTATGTTTCCAAACATAAGCCATAGTAGCTATCTTTTCTGTTTGCGGCAACAAATTTTCCGCATATCTAGTATGTTGTGCTATCTTCTGTAAAACTTGTGCCCCCCATACTAAACTAACCTTAATATCTTCTTGTGACATATTCCATTCTTCAGGCTTACAAGAAAGTGCATATTTATCAAAATATTCACTCCACAATGTATACTTTACTGGCATATGATGTCCTGACATCTTTAACCAAGGTCCCCCTCTCCATCCAGCATCCTGAAGACACATTCCTACCGGAAAAGAAATACCAGAACGAACCGCATCTCTTACATATTCTTCAGACATTCCCCATGCATTAGTTTGCCATGTAGAATTACTTTCCAATTTTTCCGACGCATAACGAGGTACGCATAATACACTACTTCCATCAGCAGCACGCCATGTGACAAAATTTTGATTTCCAAAAGCTGAAGTATACCCTCCCCAACATGTATTAGGATTTTTAGAAGATGCATATTTTACTCCCAGCGAATTTAAAATTGTTGGCAAGGCAGCTGTAAAACAGGGTTCTTCACTAGAATAAGTTCGAAACGAAATTGTAGGGAAATGCTCTCGAAGCTTTGCGAGTCCCATCACAAACTGTCGAATAGAACTCTCGGCAGATGTATTAAATAAATAACTTTGAGCATAAGTGGGATTTACATATTCAATACGAGAACAAGGATCGGCAATCATATCTGCAAAATAATTATAATACAACGGATCTTCCGTACGCTCACGGTCCCATGTTTCTGGCTCTATCTCCAAATTTATTTTCCAGTCCGGATGTTTCTGTAACTGATTTACCATAAAACGCGTATACCCTTTGGGATAGTGTCCATATACCCCTCCGTGATACCCATCAACAAAATATCCCTGTACCTGTGCTTGTAAATGCACATTAAAAAAACATACTACTATAAATAATAAAAATGACATTACTTTTTTCATAGCATCCATTATAAGTTCATTAAAATCAAGATGAACATGCATATATATTCTTTCAGTCGTTCTCTTAACTTCCTTAATGCTATCCCCATTTGATTATCCACTGTACTAACAGACAAATGGAGAGTCTCTGCTATTTCTGTATATTTCATCCCCTTAATTTTACTGAGGACAAATATTTCTCTACATTTTACAGGTAAAGTGTTAATAGCATCTTGTATCAACCGTTCCATACCATCTTTAGAAATAGCATCTACATCCAAACTTTCCAATGCTTCTAAATTCAACTGATACTCTATATTCTCCAACAAGTGATAGGAAGTATTTTCAACGCGTATTTTATTACGCAAAAAATCTATTGAACGGTTTTTTACCAAAGTAAATAAAAAGGCATTCAAATTATGAACTGTATCAAGCAACGAATAATGATTCCATAAATACAAAAATAAATCTTGTACCAAGTTTTCTGCCTCTTCCACATCACCGACATATTCTTGGGCGAAACGGAGTAATTTAGGATAATACTTGGTATATATTTGAGAAAAAAGCTGTTCCTTATTTTCTTTACCTTCCATTTATATTTATCAATCTTATCTATCATTATCTTAAAACTCCAATATAGAAGTTCCAGATAAGATGCCTGTCTATCTTAATTCTAATCAAAATTTCCCCAGAAAAAACACATATTTCTATTGCAAAATTAATATGCTTTTTAATAAGGACGCTCTAATATGCAATTACCCCCAAAATCAAAATCTACTTTTTTTCGGCCATTTCTTTGTTTTTTGAAAAAGCATTCTTTTTTACATAAAAATATCGTGCCGGTCATTATCAATGACAGACACGATATACACTTTTAACCATTATAACCTTATAAATTCAATACATTTAGTTCTCTATACCCCAACATTCATTAGGGGTAGCCCCCATAAATAACTCTAAGGTAGCCCCGTTTAATATATCGTCATGCGTTAAATAGCATTTATTATATTCCACACCATTTAATTTAGCAGACTGTATATATACATTTTCTACGGAATTATTATAAGCCTTAATAGTGAACTCTTTGTTCGTCGCCGGCACAGCGAATTTTATTTCAGAGAATACAGGAGACGATATTTCATAACGATTATCCCCTGGACATACCGGATAAATTCCAGCAGAAGCTAATACATACCATGCCGACATCTGACCTGCATCTTCATTTCCAACCAATCCTTCGACAGAATTAAAGTATGCATTATGACAAACAAAACGACTCCAATATTGTGTAAGCCATGGCTTTCCCAAGCGATTGAATAAGAATGGTACATGATGAACAGGCTCGTTAGCATGATTATAGTATGAATTCCACAACATATCTTTAGGTGTTTTCGCAAAGAAATCTTCCAAGATAGCCAAAACTTTCTCCTTTCCTCCCAACAGCTCTACCAATCCCTGAATATCATGTGGTACAAACCATCCTTGTTGCAATGGATTACACTCCATACAGCCATAAAATTCTTTAAGAACTGCCTTCTCTGGCCATTTATCCCATTTTCCATCTGCTCTTCTAGGACGAAACCAACCTTTCGATGGATCATAAAGATTACGATACATCTGCGCCCGCTTCAGCAAAGTATCCGCCTCAGTTTGATGTCCTAAATCCTTAGCATATTGTCCAGCACACCAATCTGCATAAGCGAATTCCAGTGTTTTTGAAATACTTAAGGAAGTGGTATCAAATCCTATCTGCCAAGGGCTGAACTTATCCGATGAATTGACCGCATAACGAAACGCCTTCTCTGTATCATAATCCTTGATTCCTTTACGATAAGCATCCGCTAAAACTACTAAGGCAGGATTTCCCAACATACAACCAGTATAAGCATTCATTAATTCCCAACGTTCAAAGTATTCTTTTCCACTTTCAGAAGCCAAGGTAATCAATGAGTTCAATTCATCATTCACCAATGAAGGGTTAATAATGGTTTGTAAAGGCATTTGAGCACGAAATACATCCCATCCACTAAATATCGTTCTTTTTGTAAAACGCTTTGTTTGATGGATTTTTCCATCCCCTCCTATATAACGTCCGTCTACATCTGCAAAAATACGAGGATCAATCATCGTATGATACAATGATGTATAAAACACCGTCTTTTCATCTTCATTTCCACCCTCTATTTTTATTTTGGCCAAGGCTTCATCCCATAATGCCGCAGCTCGCTTCCTTACCTCCTCAAAATCAATATTTGCAATTTCTTTTTGAAAATTACGTTTGGCTCCTTCAACATCTACAAAAGAAACTCCTACCTTCAAAATTACTTCTTCGCCGGAATATGTTTCAAAATCAGAAAAGAATCCAACATGTTTGCCTGATACTCGTTTTTTACCTTTTATCACTTTAGCCTTCGCAACCTGATCCTGGTACTTAAGACTTTGAACCTCCTCACGTTTTCTTACCCAATTCGTTGGGATATCAGCACTCCAGAATCCATAATTTTCCAATGGCTTACTAAACTCACCGTAAAAATATAGAGTATACCCGACATTTCCTTCTCCATTTCCCCATCCTCCTTCCTTAGGAGTACATTTTATAGCACCGCTAATATGATAGTTATCAAGCACTTCTATTTGCTGAGAATGAGCTGTCCCCCCAATTCTCCGAGAAAGATCAATTTGTATACGTGATAATTTATTTTCCGGGTATGTAAACTTCATTATCCCACAGTGCGGAGTTGCTGATGTTTCCACTTTGATATCATAATCTGTTAATTCTGTATAATAATATCCAGCTTCTGCTCTTTCAAACTTTTTCGAATACTTAGAACGATATCCCTTTATGGTTCCATCCTCCTTCCCTGCTATTTTCTGCAATTTACCAGTGGTAGGCATTACCAAGAAATTCCCCAAATCGCCATACCAACCTACCCCACTCATCTGTGTAAGTGCAAACCCTTCAATTGTTTTATGCTCATAACTATATCCAGAACTATTGTCACCACCTGAAATCGTATTAGGGCTCACTTGAACCATCCCATAAGGGGTCGTTGCCCCTGGGAATGTTTTACCTAAGCCATGATAAGCTCCTGCAGCTCCAATGTTCGTACTAGCTCCTATAAAAGGGTTTACATATGTTGACAATTTACTGTCCTTACTTTCATTCTTTTTATCGCAGCTCTGAAAGCAAAACAATAACAATATTGCCATACCAAGATACTTCCATTTTCCCATATACATCCACTCCTTTATACATGGCCTTGATTAAAGTGAAACAATACCATAATTTTCAAAAACATTCATACTTTTTATTAATAGATTTTTTCCCAGTTATAAATACGGAAAAAATAAGGACGATAAAAATCCGCCGACCCTATACTATTGAAATTGGAATTAAAATCCGGGCCATCAATATTCATAGAAATGACCAATTCACCTTCTTTTGACAAACCGTGATGCAAAAACACATTATATGCATGGTTATAAGATTGTTCTCCTAGTTTATCTACTTTATCAGGTAATGTAAAAATCTGTTTTCTATCCTTAAATGGTCCCCAAGGATTATCAGATCTCCAAATCCATACTTGTTTTCCGTAAGCAGCTTCCTGAGCAACCATATAATATGTATTTCCTTTTTTAAATATATTAGGCTGTGAAGCCCACTGCTGCCCTTCTGTGATGATTGAATTTCTCATATCATCTTCCGTCGGAAGTTCTGTCTGCCACCTCCACATATTATCCTTACAAATATAGTATTCCCACTTACTCTTCAAATCATGTGTAGTTGAACGAGCCAATACGGGACATGTTCCTCCAAAAGCAACACTTACAGAACCATACAAGTAAGTATGTCCATCTTCACATTCATAAATAGAAGAGCCATAGTTTGTAGTATAAGGAACCAAATTCCGGATATAATTAATCTGCTTCATATAGGTCTCATCACCCGGTTTTCCTGATAAATCATATTCAGTCAACGCAGTTTCATCCCTCGTCATATTTTTATCTACAGCCCCCCATAAGACTTGGAGTACTTTTTTCCCACTATCTGTATATACAGTAGCATCTCCTGGCCAGTACAACTTATTCTGGTCAATTTCTCCCTCTTCTATTTGCTCTTCACTCATTTCACCATCTGGATGACGTAAAAAAGTACGAGACATATAATAGTGAGGTTTGAACTTCTCTGAAACTTGAATAATTTCATTCAAAAAATGAAATCCCTTATAATTTTCCTTGGTCTGTATCATAATACTATTACGAGGAAAATTCACTTCATTACCTCCTCGAATCCGCCGAACCGGGTCTTGAAGCATTCCAAAAAAACTATCCCCAAACGACCAAAAAATATTTCCGTCGGGTAATTCCGTAGAGTAAACCCCATCACCTCCATTCCATCCTAAGTCACGAGTAAAAAAACCGTCATATGTTTTATCCTTATAAACAGTTACACACTTTTCCCATGACCCGTCATTTACTATTTCTTCCAATACAATCTTATCCTCTTTTTCATCATCCGGATACCAAGGATTCCACATTTCCAAGCTATCCTTATTCAAGCCATCAGAACTCTCTAATGAGAAATTTTCATCATTGGTGCAACTCGACATTGCTAACATAATCGAGGTAAAAGACATTAAAAAAATATGTTTGTAAATCATAGTCATACATTATTAACAATCATAAACTTAAACTTATTATTTCTTCACATCAGAACAGAAGTTCCCTAACACATCAATGCTGTTGCTAAATCAGGCTTTCACTGATTTTTAGTTCATTCATTGTTATCCGACTTATAAGGATCAAATACAGCAACTGCAACTCGAGAATCAGCACAACCATAATATAAGAACCATTTATTTTGGTAAAAAACCAGTCCTTCTATAAATACGGTTCCTGCAGGATACTGGCCACTCTTTTCAAATGAATCACTAGGGACTAAAAACGGTTTATCCAAAGTTTTCAATAATTTTGTTGGATTGTTCAAATCAAATAGTAATTGTCCAGCACAATATGCATTTGAAGTATAATTAGGATCACCTTTTTCCCCTGAACTATTTTTTCCATTATACAACAAAATGATTCCCTCTTTTCCAATCACAGCCGGAGGTCCACACTCAGTCAATTCACTATCAAAGTATCCTTCACGAGGTGAATAAAGCTTTAATAAATCCCCTTTCTCATCCAACATTGGAGTCCAGTCCAACAAATTGTCGGAAGTTGCCAAATTAATTGCTTTCTCTCCCCAGTACATTAAATACTTACCATTTACTTTAGTTATCACCATTTTTCCGTCTTTTAAAGACGTAACTAAAGAAGCAGACTTTGAAAATGTGTTATAAAAACGACCACCATATGCTTTTGCAAATACTGGCCCATGTTTCTCCCAAGTGTGTAAATCACGTGAAGTAGCCACAGCCAATCTTGGTAATTTCTGATTCCATTGTGTATACAACATCACATAAATACCATCTTCAGTAACTGCAATACGAGGGTCCTCACATCCCCCCGGCCACTCTAAATCTTTCTGCTTATCATCTTTGGGGTAAAATACCGGTTTTTTTTCACGAACAAAATGGATTCCATCCTGAGATTCGGCATAACCTAAACGGGATGTCCGTTGACCAATTCCCTGACCAGAATGGTCTTCAGCACGGTAAAGTACAGCTATTTTCCCATTATAAACTGCAGCTGCAGGATTAAAAGTATCATTGGACTCCCAAGCTACGGAGTCTTGAGTTAAAGGACAATAAAATTGAGAAGTAGAATCAGGAGAGATAATAGGATTTGAATTGGCTGGACGTACAAATTCGCCCAAAGGGAAAGAGGGCTGGTAAACCTTTGCCTCCTCTTTACTTGTCTTAAATTGGCAACTTTCAAACATAAAAGCACCAATCAACATAGATATCAAACAAATGCTTTTCATAATCAAGTATAAAAAAGTATTTTATAAATTAAATATCACATATTATTCTTTAGCTAAAACATAACACCCTAGTTTTCAAAAGAAGGAGGAAGCACTTTTGTTCCCCAAACTTCATTAGGTTTCTCTCCTAATTTAAATTTCAGAATACCACCTTTAGAAATTGTATCCCAAGCAATCCAAGTAGTATCATAATTTTCGCCATTCCATTGCAAAGACTGAATATATTCATATTTCTCACTACCACCTTCTATCTTAACATCTGCATTTTTAAGATGTAAAGTAATAGATTCAAAAATAGGACTGTGTACTGCAAATCCACCTACAGCTGGGATTTCCGGATAAAGTCCCATACAAGCAAATACATACCATGCCCCCATAGAACCTAAATCATCATTTCCAGGCAACCCATTATTGGATGAGCTAAATTCTTCATTCAATATTCTTCGAATCACTTTCTGTGCTTTCCAAGGCTTTCCGACCCAGTTGTACACCCAAGGAATACCAAAACTTGGCTCATTTCCTGCTGCATACCACGGATCATTATAACTTGCATCCAAACGAATAAACATTTCATCCAGCCGCTTCTCCGCCTCTTTGTGCCCTCCAATGATTTCGATCAGCCCTTTATAATTATATGGAACCATCCAAAAATAATTCTTATAAGTAGATTCCCGAAAATCTTCAGACAAGGATTTCCATGTTCCATCGGGATTCCTTGATTGCAACCAACCCGTTTCGGGATTATACAAATTCCTCCATGAATCGGCCCTTTTCATATAATACCAACTAGTTGGCTCATCATTACAAGCATGAAGAGCAAACTGAGCTATTGCAAAATCTGCAGATGTATATTCCAGCTGAATTGAAGCATTATAATAACCCTTCTCTAAGTATTGCTTTAATCCTGGACGGGTAAATTCATTTTGAGAACGAGTATCCGGTTCTTCTGCTCCCCTTCTCATGACAGTAAGGATAGTACGAGGGTCGTAATTCCTTGCTCCAAAAGCATATGCATTTGCCACAACTAGTGTAGTGGGATCTCCCTGCATTACTCCCGTCTCAATATTGGCCAACACCCAGCGTGGCCAGCCTCCACCTCCTTGAACAGCAAAATCATAATGAGAAGCTACAATATCAGAACATACATCTGGAGCCAGCATAGCCAACAATTGGGTTTGTCCACGGTATGTATCCCAATTACTAAACGAAGTATATTGTTTACTAGCAGTTTGATGGACTTTATTATCAGCTCCCATATAATCACCATTCACATCACTACACACATTAGGATGTATTAATCCATGATATAAATGCGTATAAAATTGAGTTAGACGATCTTCATTATCACTTTTAACTTCAATTTTCCCCAAATAATCATTCCAACGCTTAACAGTCTTGTTTTTTACCTCATCAAAATCCCAATCAGGATTTTCTGTCTTTAAATTTTCTTTTGCATTAGCAACCGACACATATGAGACTCCAATTTTGTATAACAAAGGAGCACTGCCTTTTCCAAATGTAAAGAAAACACCTGAGTTCTTTCCTTCTGAAAATGTCTGATTATTATATAAATGCTCATCTTTCCAAATACCGGATTCAATACAGCTATCACTAAATTCTGCTGCAAAATACACTTTATACGGAGTAGAAATGCCACAAAAACTTCCTCCTTCTGCATATCCTTCACATGAGTTCTTACCAGTAATCACAACCGAAGCAACCTCAATAGAAGTACCTGCAACTCCTCCTGCTATAATGACTGTATTCACCTCATCATCCCCTTTAAATGTAAAACGAGCCATACCAGTTCGCTCTGTGACAGTTAACTCTGTCTGAATATTACTATTAACATATGCTTTATAATATCCAGCAGAGCCCTGTTCCTCCGATAAATCAGCCCGCATCCCTTTCACATCATTAGGCGATACCTTTAAATGTCCAGCCAACGGGAGTACTGGGAAATTTCCCATGTGATCACATCCCCCACCACTTAATTGATTAATCCCAAAACCTAAATGTGGACAAAAATAAGAGCGAGTGAACTGTACCATACCAAAAGGATAAGTAGCTCCGGGATAAGTATATCCCGAAGCCCATCCTAAGCCTTTCGTTCCTATCATTGTATTTACCATCTCAGCATATGAAACAGAAGTTTTTGAGACCGAGGCTATTGTACACAATGACAGCGCACACAATATTATTACACGAAAAGTTCTATTCATTATTCTTAAAGATCTATATACAATTCCTGAGCATTACTATAATTATAATATTCTTTTCCACCACAAGAAGTTACAACGGCTGCACGAACATAAATTTTATTTCCATTAGCTTTTATAAAATGAGCATACTTATTTATGTCAGTTGCACTGATTAATGCATAAGTGGTTTGAGGCTCCGACAAAATATCCTGATCAGACAATGAATTGCAATCCACATTGCCGGATCCAAGATTATGTGTAGACTCCTTATCTATATGATTAGAAACATTCCAATATAACTTAATCGAAGTAATTTTGCAGTCTTTATCATCGGTTTTCCAATCCCAAGAACGAGAAACCAATACATCCGCATTTATCGATAAATTATTTATCGACAAATCTTTTATTTCGATATTAGCGTATGGCACTACCTCTACTGTCGCCGCAGTTTGTCCATCTATAACAATAGTACGCGGCTCTACTGGAAAGAAATTAGTTTGCTCCAGTGACATTGTATATATTCCACTAAACAACTGTCCATTAATAAACTGCCCATTTTCATTACCATAAAAAAGTTGAGCATCGGCTTCTACTTCCCAGTCTTGCTGTACTAAACGTACAGTAAGTCCGGTTGTAGCATTTACAGGTTGTGGAACACTTAATCCTGTTTTGGAATCAACAATGATACCATTCAAACCTCCATCGGGAGCATCATAATTATCCAAAGAACAAGAGGAAAAAAGGAATGTACAGATAGCAAAAAGATTTGCTTGTATTGCATATTTAAACTTCATAATCACCTTTAATTTTTAATTAGATTAGAAATATGGATTTTGTACTAATTTAGGATTAGTCTTCAGTTCTTCGTCCTTAAATTTTAAGTAGTAATGACGTTCCAAGAACTGCTTGCGTGGGCGATTAACCCGCGAAGGATCTTCTTCTTTAGAGAATATATAAGATACCGGTACAATACGTCCATCTATTTCACTCGTTTTTGTACCATCTTCATATACAGCCCATGGGAACAATGCAGTTACTGGCAAATTATCCAAGACTCCAGTTCCTTTACCGTCAGCACGAGGGCTTGCAGCGATTCTCCATCTACGCAAATCCCAATAACGATGACTTTCATATGCGAGTTCCACACGACGTTCATGACGAATGCGATCCAGTGTTACCTCTCCTTCAGACAGCTCCTTAATACCCGCACGGTGACGTACCATATTCAATGCAGCAGTAGCCTCTGTAAGATGATTCAATTCAAATTCAGCCTCAGCTACATTCAAATACATTTCTGCCACACGGAATACAGGCCACGGATTTGTACATCTCTCATAATCTGCAACATCTTCATCAACAAATTTACGGGCATAAAAGCCTGTTTTTGTTGGGTCTTCAGCTTGGGTAGGTCCATCCTTTCCAATATAAGTAATTTCCTGCCCATCACTCATCTGCCCCTTCTTACTTTTATCATTTACCCACTCAGACAAATCTGGAATTTGTAGATTTTTAGCTATACCACGGCGTACCTCTACAAAACTATTTTGGAACTTATCACCTGGAAGACATACTGTTGCAGCCAAACGCGGATCTTTATCCTTAAATATATCGTTCAGATTATTATACTTAATATAATGTCCTTGTTCATCTTGCACTTTTAATGTTCCCTCACTTCCATCCGTATACTCGAATGCTTCTACAAATTCCAAAGTTGGAGTTCCACAGCAACCATAACCATTATGTGTAAAACTAAATGGTACATAGTATTTAGTATAACCATGATAGACATCCGGAAGCGCAAAGCCTTTCACCCAAATCAACTCCTTATTTGCACTTGATTCATCAAAGAATATCTGATGAAAATTTTCCGTACGTGACTCTGGTTCAACATTATATCCATACAACTCATATTTCCCATTGCTGTTTATAACCTTATTAGCAGCAGTAACTGCAGCCTCCCAATAAAAATCAGCTTTATTAGCAGGAACTCCCACACAACGATCTTCATTCAAGGTACCATATTTTGCAATAGAGGCAGCATACAGACATGCACGAGATTCCAAGGCATAAGCAGCATAGCGAGTGATACGATATTTCTCTTCTTCAGATCTCTCCTCAGGCAACATATCCTTGATCTCTTCCATTTCAGTATAAATGAAATTCCAAATTTCATCTTCCTTATTTCTGGGGACCTGCAGGTTAGTTATATCATCACCAGATGAATACTCCTGAGCTTCCGTAATCAAAGGAACTCCACCGAAACGTTTTACCAAGTTAAAATAATGGAATGCACGAATAAAGCGTGCTTCTGCGACTACAGACTCCTTCTGCGAAGGATCTATAGCAGCAGTTTCTGCTTGCCGAATGAATGTATTACACTGACGAATACCTTTATAAGTATCTCCGTACATATAAAACCAATCATCACCATAAACAACTGTACCCGCTGTAGTAACAAAAATTCCATTAGGCCAAGACACTGCAGCTTCATCCGAAGCATATGTTAAATCATTCTGTTCAAAATCAAAAAAACCATTTGAATAAAAAAATGATTCAAGCTGCAAATTAGCATACATTTCTGCTATGATTGAATTTACTACATCAGGATCACTCCAGACATCATCAGTTGGAATAAAAGTAGAAGGCTTTATATCAAAAAAATCATCGCAAGATGTTACAGATAAAGCCAATGACATAGTAAGCGTAAATAATATATGTTTTTTTATGAATCGCATGACATTATCGTTTTTAGAATTCTATATTAAAACCAAAGTTCACAGTCTTAGTCTGAGGATAATATTGACCATACAAAGTATTGCCTTCAGGGTCCATACCATCAACTGATGATGGGGCAAATGTTAACAAGTTATACCCGCCAACATATATACGCAGGCTCTGTATACCACTCTTCTTTAACCAAACTTTCGGCAACGTATATCCCAATTCAATATTCTTTAAGCGCAGATAATAAATATTGGGCTGCCAGAAAGTCGATGTTTCTTTGTTTGATTGAGGATTATTCTCTGCGCGAATAGCAGGAAATCTTCCAGGAATCCATTCGCTATTCATATCTGTCATATCCACACGGTGCCATCTGTCTTCATACATTCTATAACCATTTCCTTTACCACTCTGCTGGAATGGTTCCTGATGAGAAATAGTAAACGTATAATTACCAGCACCCTGCCATAGCATAGAAAAATCGAAACCTTTGTATTGTGCCATCACATTCAAACCAAAAAACAATTCTGGAGTTCCACTTCTTGTAATAGGCTGCTTGTCCAAGTCATTAATAATACCATCATGATTAAAATCTTCATATTTAATATCACCAGGTAATAATGACAAGTTGCCATTATTATCTTGGACAGGAGAATTTAACAAATCATTCCAATCAGTAAACTGTCCAATAGCTTTATATCCCCATCCAATATTTTCCCAACGGTTAGCTCCATTATTTCTCCAATTCAAATATGCATTTTTAAACGGAGCCTGTTCACGATACAGATTTTTCTTGCGTGTATAGGTTACATTACCTTTAATTTCATAGTGGAATTGATTGATCGTGTTTTTATGCGACAATACCAATTCAAAACCACGATGAGAATCACTATTCAAATTCTGTTCAGGCAGATCTGCGCCAAAAGAAGTAGGTAAAGTAGATGCTAAAGTAGCTTTCAATCCTGTACGTTTACGATAAAAGACATCAAACTCTACTCCTAATAAACCTTGCCACATAGACAAATCAAGACCTAAATTCATCAAACGAGATTCATACCAAGTAAAATCAGGATTAATAAGCCCCTTATCCTTTGCGCCTGAAATAACATTAGATGAACCAAACACATATTTATTATCACTCGGATAAGTATATCCCTCTAAAAAGTTTCCAGGGCTTGCGTCCACTTCATCTCCAATTACACCATAAGAAGCTCTCAACTTAATGTTATCAAAAATATCTGTATTATTTTTTATGAAATTTTCTTCAGATAATCTCCATCCTACAGATACGGCCGGAAAGAAATTCCAACGCTTATTTTTGGCAAATTTATATGACCCATCATAACGTCCACTTAACTCCAGCAGATATTTACCATCGTAGCCATAATTTACACGGGCAACCAAACCTGCCCATGCCTTTTCTTCAGAAGAGCCACTAACTTTTCTATTATTGGCATTTGCAGCATCCATTTCTGGAATGGAAGTATTATCAAGTTCACCTTCCGCTTTAAAATATTCTCGGTCATATTTTTTAGTTTCCCAAACCATCAAGCCAGAAATGTCATGCTTACCAAAAGTATTCTCATAGTTTAAAGCATATTGCTGTGTCAACCAACTATTCGTATCATGAAAGCGATTAATCTTATTGGTTGAACTCTGCTCCTTTTCAACATAAATGTCATTCACAGAATCATAAGAATAGGTGCTATAAGCTTTGGGATTTTCTTTAGCCAAAGTTGAATTTCGCTCATAGTTTACCATAGCACGGGCAGTTAATCCTTTTACCCACTGTGAGAAATCATATTTTAATTGAAATTGTCCAGTAAACTGATCTGCATGGGAAATCTTTTTTCCTACCACATCACTATCCAATGCAACTAATGGATTAACAACTCCATTTTGTACAGAATTATAATATTCTCTATTTCCATTAGGATACGGTTCATAATAAGGTAAAGCTGTACGCATATTATTAAATACTCCAGATGAGAATGTGTCATCGAAAGCTCCACCACTTCCTATGGCAACTGGAGAGTTTCTATTTTCACGACGTGCACTCAAGTTCAAATCAGCCGTCAGATTCTTGACTAAATTCATCGTCAAATTAGAGCGTACATTCAGACGCTCATATGTATCTTCTGTACGTAAAATACCCTCCTGCTTTAAATAACCAAATGAAGTAAAATATTTAACTTTTTCAGATCCACCGGAAATATTAATATTGTGTGTCTGCATCGGTGCATTTTTTCTCATCACCAAATCATTCCAGTCAGTATTAAAATAATCCTTGCTTGTACCATCTGCAACCGATTGAATTACATCATCCGAAAAAGCAGGAGCCATTCCACGGTTAGCATTAGACTCATTCATGTAAGTCATGTATTCTACCGCATCCATAACCTCAGCCATGCGCGTAGCACTTTGCAAAGCCATATTAAAGCCATAGTTGATTTTGGTTTTACCTTCTTTGCCTTTTTTGGTTGTCACCAAAATAACACCATTAGCTCCTTTAAATCCATATACAGCTGCTGAAGCATCTTTCAACACATTTATTGATTCAATGTCATTAGGATCTATAGATTTATAATCTGACTCTACTCCATCTACAATTACTAATGCATTTCCAAAACCACGGATATCTAAATCAGCAGCACCATCTTCTCCAGGTCGTCCACTTTTCTGTACCGAACGAATTCCTGGCAGATTTCCAGCAAGTGTACTAGACAAATTTGGCCGATGAGCCTGAACCAATTGCTCTGTTTTCATGGTAGAAATCGCACCGGTCAAATTTATTTTTTTCTGGGCACCATAACCTACTACCACAACTTCATTCATAGCCACAGCATCATCTTTCAACACCACATCAATCACCTGTTTGTTACGAGGAAAAATTTCTTGAGTTTTCATTCCAATATAAGAAAACTGCAGAGGATAATTACCGCTTATTTCTAAGGTATAATTTCCATCGATATCGGTTACTGTACCAGTTTTAGTTCCTTTTTCATAAACTGTAGCACCAATAACAGGATCTCCATTCGCATCCAAGACTCTACCTCTTACAACTTTTGATACAATTTCTTTACGAGCAGAAGCATTTTCAGACTTAACAGCTTGTTTCAATGTAATATACTTATCAGAGAATTCATAAGTCAGTCCAGCTGCATTACATAACTTATCAAGCGCCTGTTTTAGAGGCATCTCTTTTACAGTGACATTAACCAGTTGGTTTACATTAATCGCACTCGAATACACAAAATAATATCCAGACTGCTTTTCTAAGTCACTTAACACCTGTTTAAATGTCACATTAGCCTTAAGGACATTTACCTTTACACTTGGAGTGAGTACATTCTGCGCTTCAGCCAAGTTTACTGCCCCTCCTAATAAAAAACAGATGTTAGCCAAAAAACAAACTTTCCTCCATTTGTCTTCGGTTCGTTTCCATGAATGTTTTTTAGATGTGTTTTCCATTACAACATTTTTTATAATTATATTAATTTAAAAACGAGTCAATATAATCACCATATATAAATCACTTTCCCATCTACACTTTCCCTATAAGAAAATTTACCCGTATTTGACAAAGCATTCATTATCATCCCCAAATCATCATCCATATAGAATTTTGCAGTAAAACGCTCCTGCATATGCGCTTGCTCCTGCACCACAAACTTTACATCATAATAGCTTTCCAACCGTAATATTATATCATTTAAAGATTGATTTTCAAAGGCTAAAACACCTTCGTGCCATAACTGTAACTCATGTGATACAATACTTTGCTTCAACAGTTTTCCATCAGTTATCACTGCACGCTCATTCGGAGACAAACGCATCTTTTCACTTCCACGATACACCTCTACAGATCCCTGAAATAAGGTAGTTTCAAAAAATGGTTTATCTGAATAATTAAAAACATTAAACTTCGTACCTAATACTTGTACATTTCCCCGGCTAGTCGTAACTACAAATGGTTTTTTTGTATTTTTGGCAACCTCAAAATACGCCTCCCCGTCAAGATAAACACAACGTTTATCCTCATTGAAAGAATTAGTGAACTGTAACTTACTTTTGGAGTTCAGCCAAACAGAAGTTCCATCACTCAATACTAAATGTGTACGTTGTCCTACCGGAGCTATTATACTTGTCAATTCATTCTGACGATCAGAAAGTACACTACTGAGTGTTAAAAATAAAGTTATCCCTACTGCAATCAAAGCAACAGCCGCATATCTTAAAGAAGATATTACCCAACTACGGCGCAATTGCTTATCTACCGTTTTATGACTATTACCTATCTCAGATATATTATTTGTATCAAAAACATAAGTGGTTAATGCTATCGTATTTTTAAATGCAATAAATTCTTTCTTTAATTTCTCATCTTTACTGACCGTAAGAAGAAAAGCTGCCTTTTCTTCTTCGGTCATGTTTCCTGAAAAATATTTATTAAATAATTCACAATCCATATTCTACCTTAAATTAATACTATAGTACATTTTTTCATTTAACTCATAAATAAGACGATGATTCACATTGCTACCCCCAAAAAGAATCTTATTTTTTTTGAGAAAAAATAAGATTAGAAGTAAACCAGTGATAATCAAAGAATAATGGGGCACAAAACGCAAAGGATGTATCTTTACTTATGAAAATCTAGTAATTAGAAAACAACAATGGTTGACATTAGACGACTATCAGAAACAAGTTTACACAATCGCGACATTTAATAAAAACAGTAAGGGCATCACTACTTACTAATTTTTCAATAGTATAACCTAAAGCAAACAAAACAACAAACTATTAAATAGCTATCCATTTAAATGCAACATTGCTGACCTATAGGCCAGCAATGCAACACTCGATAAGAAAAGAAGCATAAAATTCTTAACCATTATCTCATTTTCAGAACCTCTTTTTGTGAAGAAGAGGTTCTGTAATACCTGGCCAAGTATCTGTACGGAAAGGAGAAGCTAGCCATCCGGCACTATTCACCAGATTCATTCCTTCAGGATTATTTCCCCAACCATAACGGACTGCTACAGGATGAGCAATTTTTTCATTAAACACGACAACCTGATTATCTTGAATAAACGCTTTTGCCCAAACAAATTTTCTATCATCTCCAGCAATGGCAAAACCATATAAATAACCATATTTATTACCTTTAGCTTTTAATCCTTTTCCTATATTCGAAAAAGAAAGTAGTATCCGTCCATTTTCCAATTTCATTGACTGATAAACCGGCCCAGAAGAAAGTGTATCTCTTTCATAAGCTACATTTAATGCATTTGCAGCTAAACGCAACCCAACATCCTTCTTATTTTTGGGGTGAATGTCATTAGCTTCACCTATATCTGTTATCACAGCCTGTCCGGTCAAAGGCAAATATAAAGTCTGATTTTGTGCTTCGCGTAATTCTGCCCAATCGCTTTCTTTTGGCTGTTCATCTACAGCCATAAAATTCGCCAATTGCACCCAAATGAAAGGAAAATCATATCCCCAATGTTTTCTCCAATCATTGATCAAAGCAGGGAACTGCTTTTTATAAGCAAAAGCACGTCCTGCATTATTCTCGCCTTGGTACCAAATGACTCCTTTAATATTGTAATCAACTAAAGGCGCAATCATGCCGTTATACAATAGAGATGAAAATGAATTAGGATTATTACCTGCATTTTTCAATCCATATTGCGAACTTAGAAGAGAAGGGGCATAAACCCACTGTTTTGCAAGTGAATATTTTTCACTTCCTACTTGAAGATATAAATCATCGGCATTACTTGTAAATCCTCCTATAGTACCAGTATCGGTTACTCTTACTGTTATAATATTCTTCCCTGGCAACAAGATGTTCGGCTTTAACACATATCTACGAAAACCAAAGCAATTATTACTTTGGCCTACCTCTACTCCATTTACAAAAACAATATCCTCATCATCAATCACTCCCAGCGACAATATACCAACCATATTCGTTATCGACTGAGGAAGATCAACTTCCGTACGATACCAAACAATACCATCCTCATCAGACAATTCATCTTTCCAAATATCAGGCAAGGAAACAGGCTTCCATTTACTTGTATTATAATCAACTGCATACCATTTCTCAGCAATACCTCTATCTGGGGTATTCAGTGCTTTAGTATAACGTTCAATATTCTTAGTAGAAAACCCAATAGCCTTTTCCAAGGTTTTTCCTTTATACATTTCATACTGAGGCATTTCTACTGCAGTTTCCCAACTAGTCCATGTTTCAATATCGGTTCCGCCCCATGAAGAATTAATCAAACCTATGGGAACATCTATTTCTTTTTGCAAAGCCTCGCCAAAATAATAAGCTACAGCTGAAAAATAAGGACTTGTCAAGGGATTACATTCTTCCCATTGTCCTTCTGAGAAATCAGCACATTCAGATGTACGGATGGCTTTCGGCACAGTAAATAAACGTATCTTTTTATTTGCTGAATTACGTATAGCCTCTTGTGCATTCAAAGAACCACTTAAAAAAAATTCCATGTTCGACTGTCCGCTGCACAACCATACATCACCAATCAAAACATTATCGAATAAAATACTATTTTCTTTTCCTTGTATTTCTAACACATAAGGACCTCCCGCATGCATTGCAGGAAAAGAAATTTTCCATTTGCCATCTTTCCCTGCCATAATTGATTCCGTCAAGCCGTTCAATCTTATCCGTATATTTTCTTTAGGACTAGCATTTCCCCATATACAAATAGGCTTATCTCTCTGCAAAACCATATTGTCAGAAAAAATATGCGATAATGTGACTTTAGCCATTCCTAAAAATACATTTCCTAAAATTGCATAAGACAATAAAATATATTTAATAATCTGTTTCATGATAATCTGATAAAAAATTATAACTCTTTAATTAGCTCTATATGATGCGAAACAGGCTGAGCCAAATTATACATTCGATTAACCAGTATATCCATTTCTGCTTGCCATGCTTCTCTTATTTCAGGATACATCATCTTCGAGAAATTATCAAGATGACCAGCTAAGAAAATGTTTTCATGCAAACTAGCACGTAAAGTATCCATCGCAGCAATATCATCCTGATACAGCATCCCTTTACGCTTTAAAATGTAAAACTCAGTCCATGCATATTCACGAAATCGCTTTTCAATACTCCAACGCTCCTCATTCAAATGCATGATTTTTACAGCTTGTTGATATTGCGGAGTATTACACAATACAGCCATATTAATACCTTTTTCAAAAGCATCAGCATTGAAGGACGCAATTTTCAAACCGTCTATTTTCAACATATACATACCTTTTTCCAAGCCTTTAACCTGTAAAATCTCCTGATTTAAATCTTGAATAATAGGGGCATAACGTGTTGCCTCAAATTGAGAATGTTTTTTCTCCCATCCTCGGGGAACTGTATCAAGCGGATAAGGCAAAGACTTTGCAAGATAATCAAAAGAAACTTTTTTGAAATTGTCTTCTATTGCCAGCCGACTAATATAACAGTTTTCTTTTTTCTGAATTTTCTTTTCTGTAACATCGATACAAATATCAGAAACAGGCTTACCTGCTAATCCCTGAGCCTTTAAAAAGAAATAGGCCATCAACATATTTCCATGATTATCCGGATGGATACGATCGCCTTGTGTCAACGTAAAAGTAGAGTCCTTAGCCTGTTGTTTCTTATTTATGTCCAATAATGGATAATGAAAGTCAACAAAGGCCCACCCATGTTTATTTGCTGCCTTTTTTTGCAATTCAATAATTCGTTGAATTGTCGTATTCTTTCCCGGAAATGGTACATTTTTTTCATTCTTCCACGTATCATCATATGGCGTTCCTCCAATTAAGATTACTGCAGTATTTTTATGAGCCTCCATAATATCCTGCATTTTATTAAAAGTTGAATCAACGCGAAGAATTTGTCTATCTGCAAATTCTTTTGCATCATCTTTAAAGTATTCATAGTAACCACTATCATTCATACCAAACGTAGCAGTAATTACCGTAGGATTTTTACTATACACATCCTCTTCCAAACGTTCTAACATATCCCAAGAAGCATCCCCACCAGTTCCTGCACTATACATTTGCATACGTGACTCAGGAAAATGAGTTATATAATACAGCCAAATATAGGAATGATAATGTCCACCTTCTGTAATACTATTCCCAAGGAAAACAACTCTGTCTCCTTTCTGAAAAGGACAAGGAGCTTTCTGTGAATATCCCCCTACTCCAATACAAAGGAAAAGGAGGCCACACAACAAATTTCTTATTTTCATAATAATTATTAATTAATTTACTTATTCATTATCCGAACTAACAGAAAAAGGCCGGTCATTTTTGTTCACACCTCTTTCTTTATTAGGAACAGCATCCATATCAAAAGACAAAATTCCACCTTTAATAATATCACTATAAGTAATATAATTCTTAGTATATGGCACGCCATTCAAAGTTGCGGACTTAATATATAGATTCTTATCACTGTTATTCCGGGCTTCTATCACAAACTTATTTCCATTTTCTAAAACAATCGTAACCTTATCAAACAAAGGACTTCCCAACACATATTGATCTGTACCCGGACAAACACTATAAATACCTAAAGCACTCAATACATACCAAGAGGACATTCCACCTTGATCCTCATCTCCTGGATAACCTTTTTCAGAACTATTATACAAGCGATTCATTACCTGCCGTATCCAATACTGTGTTTTCCATGGAGTTCCTGCATAAGAATACAAATAGATCATATGCTGAATCGGTTGATTTCCATGAGCATATTGCCCCATCCCAGCTAATTCCATTTCTAGCATTTCATGAATTTTTCCCCCATATGTACCATATTTAACAATATTAGGTACAGAAAACACAGAATCTATTTTGGCAACAAATTTTTCTTCACCTCCCATTAAGTTAATCAACCCCTGTACATCATGAAAGACCGACCAAGAATAGTGCCATGCATTTCCTTCACAATAAGGTCCTCCCCATTCATACGGATCAAACCGGCTCCATTCACCATTAATTTTCCGGCCTCGCATAAAACCAACAGAAGGATCATACACATTTTTATAATTGAACATGTTTCGCCTAAAAATCTGTTCATAAAAAGTATTTCCCGCAGCTTTAGCAAGCTGATAACCACAAAAATCATCATAGGCATATTCCAATGTTTGTGAAGTAGCCCCCATTGACTCAGGGTAAGACACATATCCTAACTGGTAATATTCTTTCCATCCTTGTCTACCATTTGCGCCTCCCCAAGGCCCCTTGTTCATCGCCTCATGCACATAAGCCTCTAATGCCCGTTCAGGACTAAAAGTGCGGATACCTTTTGCCCATGCATCAGCAAGCAATGAAACAGCGTGGTTGCCCAACATCCCTCCAGTTTCAGAAGGAAAAGACCAAGAAGGAAGCCAACCACATTGTTCCTGGGCATCAAGCAATGCATTCATATAACGTCCCTGCATGGTTGGATGCAAAATATTCGTCAATGGAAATTGAGAACGGAATGTATCCCAAAAGCCATTATCTGTATACATATATCCATCATGTATCTTACCATCATAGGGACTATAATAATAAGGACTACCATCTGATTTTTCTTCATAGAATTTATGAGAAAAAAGATTCGCCCGAAACATACATGAATAAAATGTTGCTTTTTGCTCCTTACTTCCACCCTCAACAAAAACACGATTTAACAAGTTATTCCATTCATCAAAAGCCATTTGCTTAGTCTGTTCGAATGTAGAGAACTTACCCAGTTCTTTTTCTAAAGTCACTTCAGCCTGCTCCGGGCTTATATAAGAAGACGTAACCTTTATTTCTACTTCAGCCCCTTTAGAAAATTCTATATAAGCCCCAACTCCTTCTCCTTCGGCCAAACATTGTCCTTCTTGTATTGTATTCTTTTTATTTTCCCATGTACCATAGGAAAGAAACGGTTTATTGAATTGTATAATAAAATAAGATTTAAAAGTATCGGGTATCCAATTGCCATTATGCACATATCCAGTAATACGATGTCTTTCTGGATCAATATGCACACTACTTAATTTTATATAACCATCCAATACTATAAATGCCTGCTTGGAACGTGGAAAAGAAAAACGCATGTGTGCACAGCGGGTGGTAGGTGACATTTCAGCTATCATCCCATTATCAAATTTTACCCGATAATAGTGAGGTTTTGCTATTTCATTTTTATGATTAAAAGATGAAGCTCTCTGATCTTCATTTACCTTCAAATCTCCAGAAACAGGCATCAAAGAAAAAACTCCATAATCACCTACCCAGGGGCTACACTGATGTGTCTGTTGAAATCCACGAATTGTTTGGGCTGAATATTGATATTTCCAACCATCGCCATTCTTACCTGTTTGCGCAGACCATCCATGCATTGGATAAGGCAATGCCGTCGTAGGGTATGTATTTCCCCAACTTAATCCAAAATTAGAATCTGTACCTTGTAAGGTATTAACATACTTTACTAAATTCTCAGCTTTCAAAGACCCGCCTAATGAAAGCACAATCAACATTAATGCATAAATAAAATTTCTCATTCTTTTTCGTAACATATGCCTTGTTTTACATAGTTTGACAAAGATTATTTTTAATACAAAATTTACTTTTCACTATCTGTAAGACGACTAAGAATAAAAAAATCCCCAAAATCAAACACGTTAAACTTTATAAAAACAAGACAGGATATTCAAAACGAGGAATTTACAGATAGAATAAAAAAATTGAAATATTGAAGAAAACAATAGCGATTTCCAGACCTCACACCCTGAATCAATATTCATTAATTACCAACCGACTTGCATAAAACTCAAGGCGCAACATTTCCGATAATAAAATTTTTTCTGTATGTTTGTAAATAAAACCTTAAAAAACAGCAGAACAAATATGCAGAAAACAATCATATACTTACTAATTTGTTTAATCGGAATCATTTCCGCACCTTTGAAGGCGGAACAGATTACCTTCAATCACTTAACGACTGAAGACGGATTGTCTCAGTTCTCGGTGAATGCACTCTATTCTGATGAGAACGGAGTGTTGTGGATTGGTACACGCGAAGGATTGAACCGGTATGACGGTCATAGCATACAAACTTATAAATTTCATAAAAATGACCCCTCCAGTCTGTTCTCAAACGTCGTATTACGGATTGTCGGAAACCAGCAGGGGAAAATATACCTGCTGTGTACTGGAGGAGTAGCGGAGCTGAACCTGACAACCCAGAAGTTCAAAACCCTTAAGCAGGGCAACATCAATGCCATCTATTACGACCAGCAACTATTCATAGCCATCCACAACGAAATTCACAGCTATGATGAAAAGACTGGAAAATTCAGTTTATTTGCCCAGGTTCCGGAAAAAGTAAACATCAATACAATCTTACATGACGGCCAGACCTTCTGGCTGGGAACCAATACGCATGGAGTATATTCATACAATATACAGAACAAGCAGTTTACCCACCCCATTGCCAAAGGAAATATTGCCAGTATCTACAAGGATTCTGACAATAATATCTGGATTGGAAGCTGGGAAGAAGGATTATACTGTGTATCTCCCAATCAAGCCATACGGAATTTCCAGCATAAGGCAAACAGCAACAGCCTTTCTTCCGACTTCGTACGTGCTATCTGCGAGGATAACCTTGGAAATTTGTGGATCGGAACCTTCAACGGACTGAACAAATACAATAAAAAGACCGGAGAATTCAGTAATTATACATCAGAAGATGAAACAGAAACCAAACTGACCCATTCATCCATCTGGTGTATCGTCAAAGACAAGCAGGGAACCCTCTGGCTGGGAACTTATTTCGGGGGTGTCAATTTCTTCAATCCGGAATACGAGAACTACAATTACTACCGTTTCTCGAACCATCCGGGCAACGGTTTGAGCAGTCCGATCGTAGGAAGAATGGTAGAAGATAATAAAGGAAACCTGTGGATTGCAACAGAAGGAGGAGGTCTGAATTACTATGACCGCGAAAGCCATCAGTTCAAATGGTTCAAACTGAATCAGGTACCTAACAATAACATTTCTCCCAACAACCTCAAGTCGTTGTATTACGACCAGGAAAATGATATTCTCTGGATTGGCACCCACTTGGGAGGCCTCTACCGTTTTGTTCCCAAGACCGGCCAGTTTACCAATTTCAGAAAGGAAGAAGGAAATCCCCACACATTGCCTTCCGACATTGTGCGTGATATTGAAGCTTACGGCAAGGACAGCCTCATCATTGCGACACAGAACGGAGTATGCACCTTCAACCGGAAAGACGGACGGTGCACACGTCTGTTCCAACAGCACCCGGAAGGAAGAAGAATACAAATGGTGGCAGATGTGGCTTTCGACAAAGACCACAATCTATGGATTGCGGCAACCGGAGAAGGAGTCTTCCGCTATAATTTCCAGACCTCTCAGTTGAAAAACTACAGATATTCGGAAGCTGATCCGCACAGTATCAGCAACAACAGTGTCAACAATATTAATCCGGACAGTAAAGGTAACCTGTGGTTTGCAACTTCGGGTAGTGGACTGGATCTGTATCATCCGGAAACTGACAACTTTGAAAATTTCGATAAGGAAAAAAACGGACTGGCCAGTGACTGTATCTACAATACCCAGGAATCACCGCTCAGCGGACATTTATTGTTGATTACCAATGAGGGATTTTCCATCTTCGACCAGGAAAACAAATCCTTCTCCAACTATAATACGGAAAAGGGACTCCCGCTGACTGCCATAAACGAGAATGCACTGTACATTACCCAGGACGGTGAAATCTTCCTGGGAGGAGTACGCAACATGATTTCTTTCCACGAAAAAGATTTAAAGCGTAAACCCAAGCCCTACAAAATACTGTTGAACAAACTCATTGTCAACGGAGAAGAAATCAAAGTGGGAGATGAAAATGGAATTCTTTCGAAGACACTGGAATACACTCCGGAAATTACACTGAAAGCGCATCAGAGCATGTTCAGCATAGAGTTTGCCACGCCTAATTACATCGCGGCAAACAAAAGTGACATCATTTATCAGTTGGAAGGATTCTCCAAACAATGGAACAGTACCCGAAACTCAAACACCATTACATATACCAACCTCAATGCCGGAGATTATACACTGATTATCAAGGCTAAAGATACAGATGAAAGTATCTGTAAGCCTGTATCGCTGAAAATCAGGATATTGCCTCCTGTATGGAGGACCCCCCTGGCCTATCTGGTATATTTCATACTGATATCCAGTCTGCTGATATATTTGTTCCGTACTTATCAAAGCCGACTGAAATTAAGGGAGTCATTGAAATATGAAAAGAAACACCGGCTTGACATTGAGGCCCTCAACCAGTCTAAGTTGCGTTTTTTCACCAACATCTCGCATGAGTTCCGTACCCCGCTTACCCTCATTATTACACAAATAGAGGTGCTGCTTCAGTCGAACAACTTCACCCCTCAATTATACAGTAAGGTGCTGAGTATCTATAAGAACAGTATCATTTTAAGGGAGCTGGTAACCGAACTGCTCGACTTCCGCAAGCAGGAACAGGGCCATATGAAGTTAAAGGTGTCCTCACATAACATCATTGACTTTATGTATGAGAACTACCTGCTGTTTAATGAATATGCAAACAAACAGCAGATTAAGTTTGAATTCAAGAAAGAAGAAGACAATCTGACTGTATGGTACGATGCGAAGCAGATGCAGAAGGTTATCAACAACCTGTTGTCGAATGCGTTCAAGCATACCAAGGCAGAAGGCAGCATTACGCTGTCTGTACACAGAGCGCAGGAGCAGGTAATCATCGAGGTGGCAGATACTGGCCGCGGAATACCTGCAGCCGAACTGAACAAGATATTTGAACGCTTCTACCAGATAGATACTGAGGAAAGCGGACGAAACGAAAGTACCGGTACGGGAATCGGACTGGCACTGACGAAAGGTATTGTGGAACTGCATCACGGAACAATCCGGGTGGAAAGTACACTGGGACAGGGAAGTAAATTCATTGTCACCCTGCCACTGGGAAACAAGCATTTCTCAGAAAGCGAGATCTGCCAGTCTAATGAAGAGAATCTAATCATCGAGAATCCACCTGTAACCCTCTTGGATGATGCCATCATCCAGCCGCTGCAGGAGGAAGAAGAGATACCAACGAGAATCCCGAATGCCAAAATAGTAATTGCCGAAGACAACGAAGCTTTGCGGGAAGTCCTGGTTTCGCTGTTTGCCCCCTACTATCAGGTATTCAGTGCCAGCAACGGTGAAGACGCACTGGAGCTTATCCGAAAGGAAATGCCGAACATAGTGGTCAGCGATGTGGTAATGCCGAAGCTTTCGGGAACCGCTCTTTGCAAAATGGTAAAAGAAGATTTCAATACGTCACATATTCCTATCGTATTGCTTACTGCACGGACTACACTCGAGCAGAACATTGAGGGACTGCTTACAGGGGCCGATGATTACATCAGCAAACCGTTTAATACACGTCTGCTGATTGCACGATGCAATAACCTGGTCAACTCACGCATTATCCTGCAGGAGAAATTCAGCAAACAGCCACAGGCCACCCCGCAAATGCTGGCTACCAACCTGATGGATAAGGAGATACTGGATAAGGCACTGAGCATTATCGAGGAACATCTGGATGACACCGAATTCAACATCAACGCTTTTGCCAAGGAAATGGGAATGGCGCGTACGAATCTGTTCACCAAACTGAAGGCGATTACCGGACAGACTCCCAATGAGTTTATCCTCAGTATCCGTCTTAAGAAAGGTGCATGGATGCTCCGGAATAATCCGGAACTGAATATCGGAGAGATTTCGGACCGGATTGGCTTCAGTTCTTCCAGATATTTCTCAAAATGTTTCAAAGACATGTACAACATCAATCCTCTGGCCTACCGAAAAGGTGACGGGGCAAACAAAGATGAGGATGATAAAGAAGAAGAAAAACAATCATAAATAAATGAGAGAAATGGACATATATCTATGATTTTCATCGATTTGTACATTTTTCTCATTTATATGGACTGTATACACACGTAAGATAAAGGCTTGCCCACTAAATTTGGAACACATTCTTAAATCATCATAACCAATGAAACAATTTTCTTATCTCTTATCCTTATTACCTGGAGCTGCATTATTAAGTGGATGCGGAAGTACACAACAAAAAGCAGAAGAACCTGCCAAGCATCCGAATGTGGTATATTTAATAGCAGACGACTTAGGTATCGGTGACTTGAGTTGCTACGGGGCAACTAAAATCCATACGCCTAATTTAGATAAATTGGCCAGTCAGGGACTTCAGTTTACCAATGCATATACGACTTCTTCTACCAGTACTCCTTCGCGCTTTGGCCTGCTGACAGGTATGTATCCATGGAGACAGGAGAATACAGGTATTGCACCGGGAAATTCTGAGCTGATCATTGACACTGCGTGTGTGACTATGGCAGATATGTTCAAAGCTGAGGGATATGCCACAGGAGCAATCGGTAAATGGCATTTGGGACTCGGTCCTAAGGGAGGAACCAATTTCAACGGCCTGATCAAACCTAATACCCAGGATATCGGCTTCGACTATGAATACATTATTCCGGCTACCGTTGACCGTGTTCCGTGCGTCTTTGTGGAAAACGGCCGGGTAGACGGATTGGATCCGAATGACCCGATTACGGTAAGTTACGAACATAAAGTGGGCGACTGGCCTACCGGAGAAGAAAACCCGGAACTGGTAAAACTGAAACCTAGCCAGGGACACAACAATACCATCATCAACGGTATTCCGAGAATCGGATGGATGACCGGAGGTAAATCCGCATTGTGGGTAGACGAAAATATTGCTGATGTAATCACACAGAAGGCAAAAGATTTCATTATCAGCAACAAAGATACTTCATTTTTCCTGTATATGGGTACACAGGATGTACACGTACCTCGCATTCCACACCCACGTTTTGCGGGTAAAAGCGGACTCGGTACGAGAGGTGACGTGATTCTGCAGCTGGATTGGACCGTTGGAGAAATCATGAAGACATTGGACAGTCTGAAAATCGCAGATAATACCATCTTCGTATTCTGCAGCGACAACGGACCGGTCATCGACGACGGCTACCAGGATCAGGCAGCAGAGTTGCTGAACGGACATACACCGATGAAGCATTACCGCGGAGGTAAGTACAGTGCTTATGAAGCCGGTACACGCACTCCGTTCATCGTACGCTGGCCGGAAAAGGTTAAACCGGGAGTACAGCCGGCATTGTTCTCTATGGTTGACGTATATGCTTCCATGGCAGAACTGCTGGGATATACACTTCCACAGGGAGCTGCTCCAGACAGCCAGAATAATCTGAATACCCTCCTGGGAACAGACAGTATCGGAAGAGAGCATATCATACAGCAGAACCTCAACAATACGCTTTCAATCATCAAGGGTGAATGGAAATACATTGAACCGAGCGATAAGCCGGCTATTGAGCGATGGACAAAAACAGAGTTGGGAAATAATCCGGAAGCACAGCTCTACAACATTCTGAATGATCCTTCAGAAAAGACAAACATCGCAAGCCAGCATCCGGAAAAGGTAAAGGAGTTGTCTGAACTGCTGGAAAGTGTAAAAAATAAAAAGGTAAAATAAGTATTTCAACCGGCCATACTTAATTAACCAATAACGGTAAACAGACCGGAGTTCTTCCCCCTCCTCCAATGAGAAAAAGAAGAACTCCGGTTTTTATTTTTATCCTCGCATCGTGATAAAAAATGTCATTTTGCACAGATATTCCTGGTTTATTCGAAAAAACAACAAAATTAAAGAGCTAAAATTTGCGTATTTCAAAATAAAGCAATACCTTTACATCGCATTTAAGGAAATGCCCAGATGGCGGAATCGGTAGACGCGCTGGTCTCAAACACCAGTGGAGTAACATCCATCCCGGTTCGACCCCGGGTCTGGGTACCTCAAACCCCTGATAATCTTTCGATTATCAGGGGTTTTTCTTTTTATTGGGCGTACTAAAAGTGTACTTCCTGACGAAAAGAAAAAGAAAGAGTACTTTCGCCGTTTTAGCAACCTTATATTTATGCTTTATTAACGAAGATGTTGCATATTTCTTCCTTTCTCCTGCTTTTGTTTGCTTTGAAAACGGTATCCATCACTTATCTTTGTAACCCAAACCGATTTTAATGCACAACGTATATGGAAGATTTCAGAGAAACCAACTTCAAAAAGATACAGCAGTTACTTGATAAATGTGTTGCCCATGAATACGGGATGAAAACTAATGCGCTTGCCTTAAAGCGTGAATACCTAACGGAAGCACAAATGAAAGACTACATCCGGCAAGAAATTTTCAACGTAACCGAGAACCTTGTATCCTTATGCCAAAAGAACCGTGCCTTGCACAATATACGTTTTGACATACTGATGCCGGACTTCCTTTGGGAAAGCGGTTTCTTCGAAAATCTCTCTCTTGACGAGCGGAAAAAATATATTTCGTTCCAATGTTCTTCTTTTGATATGGACAAATATCTGCAATCTCCCACTTGTTACGATGGGCAGCTTCCGTTCTTTTCTTCCATTGTGCGCTTTGTCATGCAGACCCAATATCTGGAATACCTCCAACAACTGGAGAACGCCAGTCCTGCCCCTGTTCCTTTGGATGAGAAATCAGAAGAACAGCCAAAAGAAGAAGAAAAGGCGCAGCCCGAGCCGACCAAGATAGTCGGGAAATCCAATCCGTTCAAATCAGTCCTTACCCCGCAACAAATCAAACTGCTGGTCGAATGCATCAACGAAGCGCACATATTCACCACGACAATCACCCCGAAAATCCTTTCGGACTTCTTCGCCTGCAAACTGAACGGGGTATTGAAGTCCAACAACAACCGCTTGCTGGCTTATCTGATGATGCAGCTTAGCTGCTACAACTGTATCGCTTATGAGTGGCAGTCCGCCATAGCCAACAACAAGCTGGTACTTGCCAAGATAAAAGACAAATACCTCACACGCAGCGACTTGTCGAGCGCGACAGACAACGTGAAGTGCATCTACCCGAAAGGATACGAAATCATAGACAAATACATCAAGCAACTGCAAAAAGGTTGAGCATAGTCTGAGCGGTCAAACAAAGCTCAATTAGACTTCATTTCCAAGCCTTTAACTTTGCCCCCGTTAACAAAACGATGCGGCATGTCGGCATAGGTCAAAACAAAAACATTTCACGTGAGTTACCCGTAACTTATGTGTTGATGTTTTGGAGGATGCCGATTTTTGCTCCATCAAAAATAAAACGAGGGTGCGCACCTTCATATTGTTTCACCAAAAAGTTTCAAGCAATATGGAAAAAACTTTGGAAATGCGAGTGGAAGAACTCGAAAGAATGTTGTTCCTAACCAAGAACGTGCTTAGCTTTGATGAAGCGAGCACATTCCTCAACCTGTCCAAAAGTTACCTTTACAAGCTGACTTCGGGCAATCTGATTCCCCATTACAAGCCGCAGGGGAAGATGCTTTATTTTGAGAAGTCCGAACTGGAAGCATGGCTCCGCCAGAATCCGGTAAAGACCCAAACGCAGATAGAGCAGGAAGCGCAGAAGTATGTTCTCAACCGTCCCTTAAAGAAGTAAAGCCCATGGAAAACAAGAAAAGCACGGAGGCTAAAGGGGACACCATCATGAAGAAGGAAGAATTTGCCGCCCTTTGGAAAAGCATCCGCCTGAAAGTGACGGACACTTACGATGTGCCGCCTGAAATCCTTTGGGTAAACGGCTCCACCATCGGGACGCTGGGCAACTTCAGCGCCTCCACAGGCAAGGCGAAAAGCAAGAAAACGTTCAACATCTCCGCCATCGTTGCAGCGGCACTGACCAATGACGAGGTGCTGCACTATTCGGCGTGCCTGCCTCCGGACAAACGGAAAATCCTTTATGTGGACACCGAACAGAGCAGGTACCATTGCCACAAGGTGATGGAACGCATCCTGCGGCTTGCCGGACTGCCGACCGACCAGGACAGGGACGACTTTGTTTTCATCGTGCTCAGGGAACAGACCCCTGACATGCGGAAGCGGATTATCGAGTATATGCTGGAGAACATGCCCGAAGTGGGGCTGCTCATCATTGACGGCATCCGTGACCTGATGTATGACATCAACAGCCCCAGCGAATCGACCGACCTGATTAACCTGCTCATGCGCTGGTCAAGCGGATACAACCTGCACATTCATACCGTGCTGCATCTGAACAAGGGGGATGACAATACGAGGGGACATATCGGTACGGAACTGAACAACAAGGCGGAAACCGTCCTGCAAATAACCAAGAGCACGCAGGACGGGAACATCAGCGAGGTAAAGGCGATGCACATACGTGACCGGGACTTCGAACCTTTCGCCTTCCGCATCAACGACAGAGCATTGCCCGAAGTCGTGGACGGCTATGTATTCCAGCAGCCCAAGCAGGAAAAAAGTTTCCCGCTTACGGAACTGACTGAACAGCAGCACCGCACGGCGTTGGAAAACGGTTTCGGCAAGCGCACCGTGCAAGGCTATTCCAACGTCATACAGGCGTTGAAGCAGGGCTATGCAAGCATCGGCTACGAGCGGGGACGCAATGTCCTCGTGGCATTGAACACGTTCCTCGTGAACAAGCGTATGATTGTAAAGGAAGGAAAGGGATACCGTTACAATCCCGATTTTCACTACTAAAAACAGGTTTAGTTTAGTTCGGACATATATATAAGGGGAACAGACTTCCCGTTTCCCGTCACTCCCGGCAATCAAGTCCGGTACAGTACGGGCGTATATATGAAGGTCTAAACCGGACTGGTACACTTCCCAATTATTCATCATCCACTAAAAAGTTTGCATTATGAACATTGAAGAAGCAAAGAAAATACCCATCGCCGATTACCTGCACAGTCTGGGATATTCACCCGTCAAGCAGCAGGGAGCGAATCTATGGTACAAATCACCACTGAGGGAGGAACATGAAGCATCCTTTAAAGTAAACACAGAACGGGAACAATGGTATGACTTCGGGGCTGGCAAAGGCGGCAACATCATCGCACTGGCACAGGAACTTTACTGTTCCGACCATCTGCCGTACCTCTTAAACCGGATAGCAGAACAGGCACAGCATGTCCGCCCGGTCAGTTTTTCTTTTCGGCAGCAAAGGTCGGCACCGAGTTTTCAACATTTGGAAGTCCGTGACCTCACCCATCCGGCATTGCTCCGTTACTTGCAGGGGCGTGGCATTGACCTTACACTGGCAAAAAGAGAATGCAGGGAACTGCGTTTCACTCATGACGGCAAGCCCTACTTCGCCATCGGTTTCCCGAATGTGGCTGGCGGCTACGAGGTGCGCAACTCCTTTTTCAAAGGCTGCATCGCCCCGAAAGACATCACCCATATCCGGCAAGAGGGCGAACCGAGGGAGAAGTGCCTGGTGTTCGAAGGCTTCATAGACTATCTTTCATTCCTCACGCTAAGGACAAAGAACTGCCCTGCCATGCCCAACCTTGACAGGCAGGATTACGTCATACTCAACTCCACCGCCAATGTACAGAAAGCCATTGACGCATTGGGGCAGTATGAACGCATCCACTGCCTGCTCGACAATGACGGAGCAGGCTTCCGGGCAACGCAAGCCATCACAGCGGAATACTCCTATCGGGTACGGGATTTCTCGCACAATTACCGGGAATATTCCGACCTGAACGATTACCTGTGCGGCAGGAAGCAGGAACAGAAAAACGGACAGAAACTGCTGCTAAGGCAGAAGAAAGGCAGGGGAATCTAACCCTGCGAAGATAGACACTGTGAGCAACGGGCAGACGTTTCTTAGGGGAAGCAAGGTTATGTTTCGGTAGACCGAAACCACCTTGCTTTGCTCCCCGCAAAGGAAACCGCTCCCGTCGGTCGCAATTTTCAAGACAACTTCCAAAGACAAAAATGTATGACAGATACAAGGAACAAATCAGGCGGTCGTCCGGCAAAGAACCGGATAGACAAGCAAAGACGTGTGGTCAGCACGAAGCTGACCGAGTTGCAGTATTACGCCATCAGGAAGCGGGCGTCAGAAGCCGGGCTGCGTGTCAGTGAATATGTGCGGCAAGCAGTTGTGTCAGCAGAGATAACGCCCCGGCTGAACAGGCAGGATGCGGACACCCTCCGCAAGCTGGCTGGGGAAGCCAACAACATCAACCAGCTGGCGCACCGGGCAAATGCCGGAGGCTTTGCGAAGGTGGCGGTCGAACTGGTGAAGCTCAAGAACAAGATAGTGGAAATAATAAGCCATTTGTCGGATGATTGGAAAAATAAGGAAAGGAAGCGGTTTTAAGGGCTGTGTGGACTACGTGCTGGGCAAGCAGCAGGCGGTCTTGCTCCATGCGGACGGGGTTCTGGCGGAAAGCCGGGGCGACATAATCCGCAGCTTCTGTATGCAGGCGGGGATGAATCCCGGTCTGAAAAAGCCGGTCGGACACATCGCCCTGAGTTACTCCGCGACAGATGCACCCAAACTGACGGACGAGAAAATGATACAACTTGCGCAAGAGTATATGCGTGAGATGAAAATCACCGATACCCAATACATCGTCGTGCGCCACCAAGACCGGGAACATCCGCACGTGCATATCGTGTTCAACCGCATAGACAACAACGGCAAGACCATTTCGGACAGGAACGA
>OGEP01000857.1_pt1 | contig 38828 bp, 33 predicted proteins | sample 1570721 | NCBI WGS metagenome assembly OGEP01 (sample SAMEA2582131, study PRJEB24529) | metagenome | biome: Human gut stool | place: China | collected 2011 | reverse complement strand
TCACACTTTTCGCCCGGGTCTAAATTTGCTCCACAGCTTCGGCACACATATTTATACATTTATATCTACCTGACTCTCTTTAAACCCGAACTTGACAAATCCATGCTCGTACGTTGCTTTCTCCTTGTCGTACTTTGATACATCAATACCACGTCTGATCATCTCTTCCCACGCAAGGTCAAAGAGTTTTTCTTGATTCAAATAGAGCCAAATCCCTTTCTTCTTATCCTCAGAATCATGGTCAGTTCCGTGCGAATTGAAAATCTGACTCGTATCATTTCTCATTTTTTGATATGTAATCAACGGCATTGTTACCGTTCCTTCTAATTGTTCCATTGACTTTTCCTCTCTTCTATTTATGAGTTATCCGAAAATCTAAATTCCATCAGATCAGCAAGCATCAAGTATTCCTTTGCCTTTTTCGTTTCCCCATGTGTCTCTACTACCTTTTTTCGGAATTCTGATAAATTTCCATAAAAACATCCGCATTTCACACCAATATCTCCTGCTTTTGTTTTAAAAAATGTAGTTGTACGATATTCGGAGCCAAAACCATGCACCGTGGCGTAGCCAGCATCACCGCACACACGAGCATCACCGCACACACAAGCATCACCGTACACACGAGCATCACCGCACACACGAGCATCACCGCACACACAAGCATCACCGCACACACAAGCATCACCGTACACACGAGCATCACCGTACACACAAGCATCACCGTACATACGAGCACTATCGTACACCCAAGCATTACCATCCTGACTTAGATTTTCTTCTTTTTCCACGAAACCGCCAAGCTCACCCGCTTTAACGTTTCCAAACTCGATTAATGCTTTAATACGAAATAATTTTGTCCCGAAAATATTAGTGATAAACTCACTTGTTAACTCAAATTTTTTCATTTGACTTTCCCTCTCTTCTGTTTTACAATTTAATTGATTAGTTTACCGAGTACCCGAGCTTGCCGGCTCATATGGGTGCTCTTTCTTATAGTAAAATTGATGCTGCTGTAATTTCTCCAGCTAAAAACCCTAGCATTGTGAGTATTACCATCACACCGCCTGTCATCGCTCTTCGAAACATCAGCTCGTCACGGATATCTTTCTTAAGCAACTGGTTTTCCAGTCTTCTCTGTCGCAAGACGTCCGACCGATCAAACTGCATTACCTTAAGCTCCTGATTTTCATCTACTACAATCTCATTCATTTCACTACACCTCCCACTAGAATTGCATCACTTACAACTCCGACAACGATTAGCATCAACACGGCAATCGCAATCTTGTACGCAAACACACGCTCTTTTCTTAAGTCCCGTTCATGCCTGTTTCGGATTCTACGTTTCTCCCACTTCGGTAGTGCTTTTCTTCTGTTCCAGTTCATTTCTTTCCCTCTTTCTCAATTTCTTCAAGCAGATTTTCAATCCTAAACAGCTCGTCCACTTTTTCTCTTTCTTCATGTTCTTTTTCCCATGTAATTTCCTTCATATCCAGCATTAATTCCAATGCTCCTACAACCCTGTATTTATGCGAATTACATATCTCTCTTGCGAACCTTAAGTCCTTCATACGTTCGTCTTTTCTGATCTGTCGTTTTACCCAGTTCAGGTTATGTTCGAGTAATTCTAGGTATTTTTTAATCATGCTTGTCCTCCCTTCTACCGCCTATGCGGTTTTATCCTCTGTTATCTTTTCGAGCGTGTAGTCAATCTTTACTCTCTCCTGCTCTTCTATTAGGGAAATGAGCACTCGTATGATTTTTTCCATATCTGGTTTCATTTTTCTTCACCTCTCTAATATCTATGTGTTGCTGTTTGTACTTGTTGCGTTGTCCATCAAAATCTCCTATACTGTAATCACAGGGCACCGCCATGTCCTAGTAATTACGAAAGGAGTATATTTGCATGAGAACTGCAACTATTTATTTTTCAGACAAAAGCACACTCGTTTTATCTGAATGTGACGTTATTATTCCTATAATCAGAAATACATCGTCAGATGGAAATTTCGCGTCAATGAGCGTCCCTGTTGAATTGTATTGGCACACTCATGATGGACTAATTCCTTCTATTATGGACGCATTATGTTTTTGCTCTTTCTTTTATGTTAAAAGCAACGATTCGCCAGCATATTGCGTTAACTCAATTATTAAAATCGAGAACAACTAAATGTTGTCAGAAGGGCGTGTATTTTGCACTCCCTTCAATTCATTCCTCATTAACTCTTCGAAGATGCTTTTCACATATCGCCCAAGATTTCTATCTTTGAATCTTATTTCCCTGTAAAATTTCATGCATTTGTCATAAAATTCTGCATAATTTTCAGATTCATGTTTCAGCTCTTCGTAAACTGTGTTTACCTCATTTTTAATTTGAATTTGTAACCTTTCGCAATCTACCATCTCTCTATCTCCTATCCTGCTTTCTTGCTACTCTCAATCATCTGTCTGTCCTTTAATGCACTTGCGTAAATGATCACTTGTTTCCTGTCCTCTTCCCCGAGGTTTTCAAGGATCTGCATTAATTCTTTTCCCTCTTTTAAGTCTTTTTCTGTTAAATGTCCAAGCATAATTGTCACCTCCTTGTTATTGCTTTTTGTCTTTATTGCTCCTATACTTTAATTACAGGCACTGCCATGCCGAGTATTATGAAAGGAGTTTTTTATTATGTATGATGAAATCAGTATTGAGCAACGGACTCATGATTTAGCTGTTGCCGCTACAATTCTTTACTACCAACAACGCAATATAGAAATCACAGAATCAAACGCTTTCGACTACGGTACGAAATACAGAAGTTTATTAAAACATATTCGTGATTCTATAGAAGAAGGTAGAACAGACTTATTGTAGTTTTTGGTTATTAAGATATTCATCTATCTTTCTATCTACAGCAATTGGCAGAGCGGTTTTTAGCATTTCTAATTCTCTTAGCGTGATACCTTCTTCTACACACATTTCAATTATTTTGTTCGAAAGCCGCTCTGCATTTTTGTATTTTTCTTTCATTCTTCTCACCTCTCTTTTTGTTTTGTTGTTTACTATGTCGTCATTATAGTCGACTTTTTAAACTTTGTCAATATGTTTTTAATATTTATGTTGACTTTGTCGACAAAAAATAGTATATTGAATTCAAGGAGGTGATTATCATGGGTTCGCTTACTATAGAAGATAGAATTCTGCTGCTTAGAGAAGAGCATGAATTGAGTCAAGAAGAATTCGGGGAAAAGATAGGCGTTACTAAATCTACCATTTCATTGATAGAACGGAAATTAAGAAACCCTTCCGAACGTGTTATCAGGGATATTTGTAGGGAATTTAATGTTAACGAACCTTGGCTTAGAGATGGTGCTGAACCTAAAGACGTAGCCGTTCCAGCAGAAGACGAATATTTCAAAGCTGTCACACAGATTTCTAAATCTAATGACAAACTTGCCATGCAAGCTATTATAGAATATTGGAAACTGGATGATGTGAGCAAAGATGCGCTAAAGAATTACATATATAAAATTGCAGAAAAAAGCAGGGAATAAATTCCCCGCTTCTCATTCTGTCAGATTCTTGACTACCGTGTAAATAGATATGAGTATTTGTTGGTCTTCAATTTCTTTGACAATTTCAATGATTAGTTTTTGATAATCTTCATTGCTCATATGTACCCCTCCCGTCTGTTATGCATTGAACACACGTTCGAAATCCCTTGTAAAATAATACTACTACTAATTTTGTTTTATTTCAAGAGATTTTCGAACATTCGTTCTGAAAAGGTGCTTTATCTAGCCCCTTTACTATATATACACATGACTAACGGAAATCTAACGCGGTTTTGGGGAATCGTCCGAGAACTCGGACACTTATTTGTAATCAGATTCATAAAGGTCGGAAATGCGAATTTTGAGACCTTTTGCAATGGTTTCTAACATATCTATTCTCGGCATGGTTTTGCCGACCGCTATATCATTTATGGTTGATTTTGGAACTCCGGTCATGATAGATACTTGACGTATAGACAAATTTTTATCGTACATTATTTTATCCAGCAGCATTTTCATAGTGGCTTTATTTTAACTGTTGGAATCATGAAAATCTACAGGTAAATATTGGAAATGATATAACCGCTACAGCGTTTATATAAAGGGCTGGTTACCCTAAAGATGTAAGGTTTTAAAGAGAAAGAGAGGAAAAACAAAATGAAAACAAACAAATGTAAGCACTGCAAGACAGAACTTGCAAAAGGAGCTAAATTCTGCCCTAGTTGCGGTAAGAAGCAAGGCGGAAAGCTGAAATGGATCATTATCGCAATTATCGTTATTGCTGTAATTGGTTCCGCGCTCGGCGGAGGAGATGACGAAAGCAAAAAGACTGCTTCACAAAATGATTCTTCGACTTCGAAAAATCAAACTACCGATAACAAAGATAAGGCTACCGAAGAAACCCCATCCGAAGACGACAATGTTCCAACGGAATACAAATCAGCATTGAGAAAGGCAAACTCCTACGCTAAAACACTGCACATGTCAAAACAGTCTGTATACGATCAACTGACATCCGAGTATGGAGAAAAGTTTTCCGCAGAAGCTGCACAATATGCGATCGATAACATCGAGGCAGACTGGAACGCAAACGCACTGGAAAAAGCGAAAGATTATAGCGAGCAGATGCATATGTCTAAAGCCGGAATTTATGATCAGCTCATTTCCGAAAATGGCGAGAAGTTTACGGCAGAAGAAGCTCAATACGCTGTCGATAATGTCAAAGCAGACTGGAACGCAAACGCATTAGAGAAAGCAAAGTCTTATCAAGACTCGATGGCAATGTCTCCTGATGCTATCCGCGATCAGTTAACTTCCGAACACGGAGAGAAGTTTACAGCAGAAGAAGCTGATTACGCTATTCAAAATCTTGAATAATTAATAAAATAAAAACCGCCCGGTACGCCAATACCGAACGGTCTTGCATACATCCGAAGATGCATATCCATATTGCAGATATATTGTATCATCTTTGGACAGCTATTACAATCGGAACATATTTTCGATAGCTGTTATTTTTATACCCTTTTTTAATATATTTTAACAAGGAGATGGTTGTTATGACTAATAAGCTTTTAAGATGTGCTATTTATATACGTGTATCTACTTTTGAGCAAAGCGTGCACGGAAAGTCTCTACAGGCACAAAAAGAATTTTTGGAACGCTACGCCGCCGAACACGGCATGATTGTTGTTGGCGTATATGCAGACGAGGGAAAAACAGCACGTAAGGAATTAAAAAAGAGAAAAGCTATCCACGCACTGGTAAATGATGTGAAGCAAGATAAAATAGACGTGATACTCTTTTGGCGGCTGGACAGATGGTTTCGTAATCTTTCTGATTTTTACAAGGTCCAGGATATTCTCGACGAGCACAGCGTGCGTTGGATCTCTGCTTCTGAGCCAGGAATTAACATGGAGACAAGGGACGGACGTTTGCAATTAAATGTTGTGTTGTCCATCGGACAAAACGAGGTTGATACCACTTCCGAAAGAATCAAATTTGTAAACGAAGCTTCCATCCGGCAGAGAAAACTTATTTTCGGTGATGCCAATATGCCTTTGGGTTATAAGTCCGGTATTGTAGACGGCAGAAAATGTATGATAAAGGACCCTGGTACAGAGCACATGGTGGAAGATTTTTTTCAGTATTTTAAAAAGCACCAATCCAAACAAGGGGCTATTCGGTATATGCAAAGTACATACGGTATTAACTTTTCTTATTCTATGCTTCGCACGATGCTTTCTAGCGAGTTTTACAAAGGTACATACAGGGGATTTCCGTACTGTCCTGCGTATTTAACAGAAAGTGAATGGAACGAAATACAGACAATTTCGGTTAGAAATGTAAAACGCACGCCATCCGGCAGAGTTTACTTATTCTCCAGTCTTATGCATTGCCCTGTGTGTGGCCAAAAGTTAGTCGGTACTGGATGCTCGTCTATCATTAATCGTAAAACAGGAGAAAAAAGAACTTACTGCTACTACCGTTGCAACCGTGCTATTACAGATTGCATCTGCACCAACAGGCACCGCGTAAGCCAAAATCTAATCGAAAAATATTTATTAGAAAACTTAACGGACGAATATCACAGATACAAAATCAGGAATAATAAAATTAACGAGGAAAACAGGAAAAAGAAGGTAGATAGATCTCCCGAACAAATCCGAAAAGAGCTGGAGCGTCTGAACTTATTGTTTCAAAAAGGGCGAATCTCTTTCGATTACTACGATGAGGAATATACTCGTTTGGAGCAAGATCTTAGCACTATTAATGCAACTCCTATCGAACCTGATCGAGATCTCTCTTACTTAGATGAACTGCTGCAAACTGATTTTAGAGAAATGTATAACTCTCTGACTCTTGAAAACAGACGTGCTTTTTGGCGCTCTACAATCAAGGAGATACATCTCAACGACGATTACACTGTAAAAGAGGTTGATTTTTTGTGATTTGTCTTGTACTAATTATATCATTCCATTTGGAGCCGATAAATCAATGACCCCCGTTCTCTCCGGCGAAGCAGATATCGGATTCATGGGGTCAGAAGCATCTATTTATACCTATAATGAAGGTGCAAACGACTATGTTGTAAATTTTGCCCAGCTTACACAACGTGCCGGTAATTTTCTTGTAGCGCGAGAAGAAATGCCTGATTTTTCATGGACGGATCTAAAAGGGAAAACAGTGCTCGGCGGACGAAAAGGCGGCATGCCTGAAATGGTATTTGAGTATATCTTAAAACAAAAGGGAATCGACATCGAAAAAGATCTGACAATCAACCAAAATATTGACTTTGGCTCTACTGCCGCCGCTTTCTCAGAAGGTCAGGCGGATTTTACAGTTGAATTTGAGCCGGGAGCTACCACTTTGGAAAAAGGCGGAAAGGGATATGTTGTCGCTTCTCTCGGCGAGGACAGTGGATATGTCCCTTACACCGCATTTTCTGCAAAGAAAAGCTATATCGAAAAAAATAAAGACGTCATTCAGGGATTCACGGATGCGCTGCAAAAAGGAATGGACTACGTGCAGACACATACTCCGGAAGAAATTGCAAAAATCATTGCACCACAGTTCAAAGAGACAGACTTAGCCACTATCACAACGATTGTGACCCGTTACTATGAGCAGGAGACTTGGAAAGAAAATCTAATTTTTGAAAAAGAAAGCTTTGAACTTTTGCAAAATATTTTGGAATCTGCTGACGAACTCACTAAGCGGGCACCTTACGAAGAACTTGTAACAACTGATTTTGCCAAAAAGGCTGCAAAATAAAAATGCGTGAACGGGGAATCTTCCCCGTTCACACATTACATGTTCCATCTTCTGTTATTCTATATACACTATGATGTAGGCTCTGTCGCTGTCCCGTCAGAAGGTGTCGCCGGAGTATCCTGTGTCTTATCATCACTGCTTTCCGGTGTACTGCTTCCATTGCCCCCTTGTGTTTGATCTGCCGGCTCAGTTTGATTCTGCGGTTCATCCGTTGTGTCTGAATCAGGCGTGGCAGTATTATTGTCATCACCGGAATCTATGTTCAAATCCTCATTCTTTGAATCTTCCGGTTGATTTTCTTCTGTTTGATTCATATACTTGTCATACATCTGCTGTGCGAATTTTGCAATTGGATGCCGATAGGTATATGCTGCAAATCCAAGTACCGCAACAACGATCAGAAAGAGTAAGAACTTGAGCAATCCGCCGCCTCGTCTTTCTTTCCTCGCTTTCGTCTTTCCTCTTCCGCCTCGTCTTTTCGGAAGCGAAACAGAAGGAAGCTTTTTCCCTCTCTTTTTCTTTCTCTTTGTTTTTGTCTCTACCACATCTTCTGCCGTCGCTTTTTTCTGCGTGTCTCTTTCTTTTTGCTTGTCCAGATTCACCTTTATCTTGCAGTCATAGCAAAATGCATATCGTGTAAAAACAGGCTCCCCACTTTCGTCCGTACCGGACTGCACCGGCTTAATCGTCATCTCTTTACCGCATCTTGTACATTTCATACTGCTTCCTCCTTACTAATCAAATGTGAAACTTTTTATTTAATTCCTCCCCTAATTCCCGTCTTTTAAAAATGACCTGCGCCATAAAGAACAGGAAACTAAATCCCACACAGATAACCGATGGAAATGTAACTCCAAGCACTCCCGTCAATAATAAAACCAATGGTATCACAAATCCATATCCCGCCGCCATCACAAAATAAATCATGTATTCATTCGCAGCCAATCTCTGCAGCTTTGTAATCATCAGCATGGATATCATTATTATAACACTAATTCCCGGAAAAACAAAATCAATTGACCATTTATGCCATCCGGTTCCAAGATCCCAGATGAGACATCCAACCGTGATCAGAATCAACTGCCACATTGCATTTTTCAAAAGATTATATCTCTTTACAAACCCGATTGCCAACGCTGTCCACATACTTAAGATTCCGCCTGATACGATGAGCGCCCAATATTTCCCCGGTGTCAGTGTAATATTCACCACTGCCGCAATCACCGCAAAAGCAATACAGACAAATGAGAACCACTCGAAAAATTTTACAGCCGCCGCACTCGCAAGTCTCTCCTCCGGATAGTCTGGTTCTTCCACTTTCGAATGTATTCCAAGCTCTGACAATATCTGAAAAAAATTCCTCTTAATATTCATGCTGTCATACCTCGATGTAAACCCAAGGGAAAGTTTGTCTTCAAATGAGCACATACAAAGTTCCGTCTTCGGTGTACTTGTATACACGCCAAACCGCTCTATATACGGGACATACGCTTCCGGCATTTTTACAACGCTCATATTAGAGAAAATTGCAGTCACATCACTTGCCGCCATCTTTGCTCCCGCCAAAATCCCCAAATTTTTCAACTCCAACGGCGCCACCCGCAGAATTGGGTTCATCTCCAGCGCGATCAGCTCATTCATGCGCATCGAAAGTCTTTCCTTCGTAAGCTCCTCCTGAAAATATGTTTTCACCTGTGCAAGTACCTGCTCAAAAGTGTCCCCTTCTCGAAAACGATACCCAGGTTCAATATATCCGAAGAAATTCAGCATCGAATCTGAAGGAAAAAAATTGCGAAGATTCACCGGGACCATCAGAACAACCGGATGCTTTTCCTGTCTTTTCGGCATCTCCCTGTGGATCGCACAAAGGAATACTGCCGTCAAAAAAACAGTCATCGACACCTGATATTCCCGCGCCTTTGCCAGCACTTCTTTTACCGACAGCACCGCTTCTGTCACCTGCAGCGGTCCTCTCGCCTTCCGAAGAGTCTTAATCTGATATGCTTTTACCTTTTCCTTCTTCTCTCGCCGTAAATCAGAATAATATTTTCGAAAACTGTCTGATTCCTGATCCTGAATTGTGATATGCTCCTTATCAAGTGGAATATCGGCTTCACCATATGCCAGCACAATATAGTGTTTGACAATCTCCTTTAAAAAACATGTCGCACCTGTTCCGTCCGTCAGCACATGAAATACTTCAAAATTAATCCGCCTTTTATAGTACGTGACTTCGAATAACAGGCTTTTCTTGTCACGCACATACAGATTGCTGCAAGGCTCTTTAAATTCCTCTGTGACAACCGGTTTTAAATTACTCTTTTCCAAATAATGCCAGAACAAGCCTTTTCGCATGACCGACAAAAAAAGCGGATATTTTTCAAGCGCTTTTTCCACTGCCTGCTGCAAAATCTCTTCTTTTACATCTTCTTTCATAATACAATAAAAACGAAAGACTCGAGTGTCCTTTTTGTTACTTGTCGCCGGAAATAATTTTGCGGCATTGTCAAGCTTTCTCCAATATGACCTTTTCGAATGAAACATCTCTTACACCTCCCCTAAAAAATGATTCATAATTTCAAAACTCTCCTGCACATGAAAATATTTGATCCCCAGTGCAAAAAATCCATGCAGCGCATCTTTGATACGATGAACCTCCACTTCATTTCCGGCTTCCTCAAGCGCCTTACCATAAGCCTCTCCTTCATCTCGAAGCGGGTCAAATTCCGCGGTGATAATCAGTGTCCTCGGCTGTCCTGTGAGATCTTTCTGCAAAATCGGAGCAAAATACGGACTCTGTTTGTCCGATTCATCTCTCGCATATAAATCAATATAATCCTGCATCTTTCCAGCCGTCAACAGGAAATCTTTTCCATTTTCATGGACGGACGGAAATCTAGAAGTCTCCGTATAGTCGTTATTCACCGCCGGATAGATCAAAATCTGCTGTCTTGGCATAAACTCTCCCCTCTCTTTTGCAAGAAGAGAGACTGCAGCCGCCAGATTACCGCCGGCACTGTCTCCGATGATCGTGATATCGTCCGGATGCACATTTAAAATAAATTCATTCGTATAGACCGCCTTCGCTGCGGCGTAGCAATCCTCCAATCCTGTCGGGAACGGATACTCGGGAGCGAGCCTGTATTCTACCGACACAACAATATGATTGGTCGCCGATGCCATCCTTGCACAGATCCTCTCATAATTATCTATGCTCTCTGTGACCCATCCCCCGCCGTGAAAGAATAAAAGAACCGGATATTTGTGTTCAATCTCTTCGCCAGGCAGATAAATTCTCACAGGAATCTCATGTGTTCCATTATATATTTTATAATCAATCGTCTTATGAAAAATTCGCATCGGATCCAACGCCTTTAAATTTGCCAAATGCCTGGACGCCTCCACCTCAATTCCATCAAACGAAAGTGCTTTCAATACTTTTCGCATTGCCTTATTAATTGCCATTCTTTTCTCCTATCTGCTGCTTTTGTATGAATTATAATACCATGTTTTTAGCTCTAAAAAAAGGGAAAGACTCTCATCTTTCCCTAAAAAACTATATTTTATAATAAGATATATTTTCCGATAAACAAAAGTGCTAACACAAACATCAATACGCTGATCTTTTTTTCCTTTGCTTTTCCTGTAAACAGATTAATTGCAACATAAGAGATCACACCCATTGCAATTCCTTCTGAAATACTGTAGAAAAATGGCATTGCTGCAATACAGATATAGCAAGGAATCGCTTCCCCAAAATCACTGAAATCAATACTCACTACATTTGTCAGCATATAGAACCCTACAACAATCAATGCCGGCGCCGTCGCAAAAGATGGAATCGCCAAAAAGATTGGTGACAACAACAACGACAATCCAAACAAAATCGCTGTTGTGACTGCTGTAAGACCTGTTCGTCCTCCTTCCGTCACACCCGAAGCGCTCTCAACAAATGTTGTAACTGTAGATGTTCCAAGCACTGCGCCTGCCGTTGTAGCAACCGCATCTGCCATCAGAGCACCTTTAATTCTTGGAAGTTTTCCGTTTTCATCTAACATATTTGCTTTTGTGGAAACACCGATCAATGTGCCGAGTGTATCAAAGATATCCACAAACAAAAACGCAAACACTACAACCATAAACTCTCCGATATGGATTCCTGAAAAACTCAGTTTTCCAAAGATCGGACTAAGACTCGGAATCGAAATACCGTTGCTGAAGTCCGGAAGTAAGCTGTACATTCCAAGTTCTGCATTTGGCACATACAATCCGGTCAGCTGACAGATAATTCCAAGAATCCATGTAATTAAAATTCCCCAAAGAATATTACCTTTAATGTTCTTTACTACAAGAATCGCTGTAATAATCACGCCGATCACCGCAAGTAATACCGTAATTCCAACATCATTCATCGTCGCCTTTGCAGCGCCTTCTGCCAAAGTACTGTTGTAACCTTCCAGCGAGAATAACTGCACTAATGTAGAACCACTGATAACAATTTTTGCATTCTGCAGACCGATAAACGCGATAAAAAGACCAATTCCGACACTTACTGCAGATTTCAAATTCATCGGGATTGCATTAAAGATTGCTTCACGCACATTCGTAACTGATAACAGAATAAAAATAATTCCTTCCACAAATACAGCCGCAAGCGCCACCTGCCATGTGTATCCCATGTTCAGTACAACCGTATATGCAAAGTATGCATTCAGTCCCATTCCCGGTGCAAGTGCAAACGGATAGTTTGCAAACAGAGCCATGAGCAAAGTACCAATACATGCCGCAATCGCCGTCGCCGTAAACACTGCTCCATGATCCATTCCGGCTGCCGACAGCACGCTTGGATTTACCGCCAGTATATACGCCATTGTCATAAATGTCGTAATACCTGCCACCACTTCCGTCCTGACATCTGTTTTGTTTTCTTTTAACTTAAACAATTTTTCCAGCATAAAATTTTCCTGCCTCTCATTTCCTTTTTTTACTTCACAAGTTTATCAGACAACTACTGGAAAGTAAATGAAAGTATTCATTACTTATTTTTATAAACATTTATTAGCACAATAAAAAAGAAAGTGCATTCCATCTCAAGAACACACTTTCTTTCTATACTATTCTGTCTCTCTGACTTTTTTTCGAACCGGAAGAATCATAGATGGTGATACAGAAAGTTCATCAATTCCCATCTTCAGGAATGTCTCTGTCAATTCCAAATCTGCTCCTAATTCTCCACAGATTCCAATCCATTTTCCTTCTGCATGTGCATTGTCTGCCGCCATCTGGATCATCGCAAGCACTGCCGGATGATGTGGATCATAGAATGTGTCAAGCTTTGGATTCTGCCTGTCAATCGCCAGTGTATACTGTGTGAGGTCATTGGTACCTACGCTGAAGAAATCAACTTCTTTTGCAAGTTCACGGCTCACCATAACAGCTGCAGGTGTCTCGATCATAATTCCAAGTTCCATATCCTCACGGAATGCGATTCCTTCTTTGCGAAGTTCTTCCTTTACTTCTTCTACAATCTCTTTAATTTTCTTCACTTCCCACACTGCTGTAATCATCGGGAACATGATCGCAATCTGACCAAATGCCGATGCACGATACAGTGCACGCAGCTGAGTTTTAAAAATCTCAGGCTTAGTCAGACAAATACGGATTGCACGATATCCAAGTGCCGGATTCTCTTCTTTATCTAAATTGAAATAATCTGCCTGCTTGTCCGCACCAATATCAAGTGTACGGATGATAACTTTCTTTCCAGCCATATTCTCAGCAACTGTCTTATAGACAGCGAACTGCTGCTCTTCTGTCGGGAATGTCTCATTCTCCAAATACAGGAATTCGCTTCTGAAAAGACCGATTCCGCCTGCATCATTTTTCAAAACAGCTCCCACATCTGAGCTATTGCCGATGTTGGCATAGATATTGATGTGCTGACCGCTCAATGTGACATTCTCTTTGCCTTTTAACTGTTCCAACAGTTTCTTTCTTTCTATATCCTCAGCCTGCTTTTTCTTCATCGTAGCGAGTGTCTCTTCATCTGGATCGATATAAATCTTTCCGTCAAACCCGTCGATGACAGCAAATTTACCATCATATTCCGGTTTCAACTCTTCGCCCAAACCGATGATTGCCGGGATATTCATTGTTCTTGCCAAAATTGCTGTATGTGAGTTCGAAGAACCATACATCGTAGCAAAGCCCAATACTTTTTCTTTATCAAGCTGGACTGTCTCACTTGGAACAAGATCATCTGCCGCAACAATGACAGGTTCATCTGTCGCAAATGCAACTTTTTCTGCTCCGGACAAAATGTTCAAAATACGCTCAGAAACGTCTTTTACATCCGCAGCACGTCCCTGCATATATGCATCATCCATTGCGGAAAACATCGCTGCGAAATTGTCAGCTGTCGTTCCCACCGCATATTCTGCATTCACCTGTTGTGCAGTGATAATATTGATAATAGATTCAATGTAATCCAAATCTTCCAGCATCATCTGATGAATCTCAAAGATCATCGCATTCGTCTCACCGACGTCTGACATCGCCTTCTGATACAATTCCTGAAGTTCTGCAACTGCCTTTGCCTTTGCATCTTCAAAACGTTTTACTTCGCTTTCTGTATCATCCACATGCCATCTTTTAATCTGCTGTTCATTTCTTTTATAAAAGGCAATCTTACCGATTGATACACCGCCAAATACACTTTTGCCAGTTAATGTAATCATAGCTTAACCTTCCTCAACATTATTTTTCTTATAAGTTCTCTTTTAAAAATGTCTCGATTGCTGCGATTGCTTCTGCTTCGTCAGCACCCTCTGCTGTCATTACGATCTCTTCACCACATTTTACAGCCAATCCCATTACACCAAAGATTCTTTTTGCATCTGCTTCTTTTTCTCCCTTTTTCAGTTTAATATCTGATTGGAATTTTGCAGCTTCTTTTACTAATAATCCTGCTGGTCTTGCGTGGATTCCTTCACTATCTGTAATTACATAACTAAATTCTTTCATAATTAATCTCCTTTTCTTTTCTGTAAATATTAGGATTTACCTTTCCCTATTATCTAATATTTTTCACTATTTTTCAATAGTAATTGGTTTTTTTAACAGAATAATTCCAAACATCGTCACGACAGCACCTATCGCTATTGCTGCGAGGAACATCGGTGCATTGTCCATAATACCAACTACAAAGATACCTCCATGCGGTGCTCTTGAACCACATCCAAACGCCATTGAGACCGCTCCGGCCACTGCCGAACCAACGATTGACGGTGGAATAATGCGCAGAGGATCAGATGCCGCAAATGGGATTGCTCCCTCTGTAATAAATGACAGTCCCATAATATAGTTGGTAACAGTCGTCTGTTTTTCACTCTCTGTAAATCTGTTTTTTGCAAATGTCGTGGCAAGTGCGATTCCGATTGGAGGAACCATTCCACCAGCCATAACCGCCGCCATAATATCAAACTGTCCGCTTGCGATTGCTGCTGTTCCAAATACATACGCAGCCTTGTTAAACGGTCCTCCAAAGTCGATTGCCATCATACCGCCGAGAACAGCTCCAAGCAGCACTTTGCTTCCCTCACCCATACTTGCAAGTCCGTCATACAACCATTGATTGAATGCTCCGACAGGTGGATTGATGATAAATACCATGATCGCACCGATCAATACAATTCCAAAGAACGGATAAATCAGCACCGGTTTTGTTCCCTCCAATGCCCTTGGGAGCTTTGCAAATGCTTTTTCGATAAGAAGCATCAGGTATCCTGCAATAAATCCGGCGAGCAGCGCTCCAAAAAATCCGGATGGGATCCAATCCGCCTCAGCCGCAAACACAGATGTTCCTGCTTTCGCAAGCAGACCACCAACGATACCAGGCATCAATGCCGGACGTTCTGCGATGCTCATCGCAATATATCCTGAGAGGATCGGGAACATCATGCCAAACGATACATTTCCCACCAAATTCAAGAATTTGGAAAGTGGATTTCCGGTACCGAAAACATCAGTTCCTGCGTTTGCGCCGTCAAACAAAAATGACAGTGCAATCAGGATTCCTCCTCCGATTACAAACGGCAGCATATGAGACACACCGTTCATCAGACTTTTATAGATCTTTCTTCCGATACTTTCCTGCTCTTCCTGAAATCCGGTCGCCTCTCCTTTTTCATTGCTGTGATAGATTGCAACCTTTCCGCTCTCTGCTTCTTCAATCAACTCTTTCGCTTTGTGAATTCCATTGGCAACCTTCGTGACAATGACTGGTTTTCCATCAAATCTCGCCATTTTTACATCTTTATCGGCTGCCACAATGATACAGTCACAATTTGCGATATCCTCTGCCGTCAATACATTTTTGTCTCCGCCGGAGCCGTTTGTCTCCACCTTGATCGTATATCCCATCTCTTTTGCCGTGTTTTCAAGACTTTCCGCCGCCATATAAGTATGTGCGATTCCGGTAGGACAGGCCGTAACTGCAAGAATCTGATATCTCTTTTTCTCTTCTTTCTCCTGTTTTTCCTCCGTCTCCTCTTCAAACTTTTCTTTTTCCGCCTGATCGATATATCCTAAAAATTCTTCTACTGTAGACGCTTTCATCAGGTTTGCCCGGAAGTTATCATCCATCAACAGCATCGAAAGACGACTCAATACCTCCAGATGAATATTGTCTTCTGTATTCGGCGCCGCAATCAAGAACACCATGTGTACCGGCTCACCGTCCAGCGAATCATAATCCACTCCGTCACGAATAATCATCGCCGCCAGTCCAGGACCACTCACCGCATCTGTCTTTGCATGTGGAATAGCGATTCCTTCCCCGATTCCGGTCGTTCCTTCTTCTTCTCTTGCGAATACGCCGGCTCTGTATTTTTCGAGGTCTTTGACATTCCCGCCTTTTCCATCAGCAACGTCATCTTTTCAATCATCTCTTTTTTCGTAGTTACGACACCGTTTAAATCAATACTTTCTTTTTTCAATAAATCTGTGATTCTCACGTTACTTCCCTCCTACAATCCAAAGTTCTCTTTTGCTTCGTCTAACAACTTCACAACATCCTCTTTTTCTGCAAGCCATGCCAGAAATGCAGTCGCACTTCCGGTTGCAATTCCCAGTTTAAATGCCTTTTCATAGTCTCCTGTATTCAGATATCCTGTCAAAAATCCTGCAACCATCGAATCTCCTGCTCCGACCGAATTCACCACTTCTCCTTTTGGTGGAAGTCCTTTATGAATCTCCCCATCCTCAGTGATTAGAATTGCTCCGTCGCCCGCCATGGAAATCAGCACATTTCTCGCTCCTTTTTCCTGAAGCTTCTTCGCGTAGGTGATAATCTCCTCATCTGTCTTTAATGTGACACCGAACATCTCTCCAAGCTCATGATTATTCGGCTTGATCAAAAACGGATGGTACTTCAGAACATTCAACAGCAAATCCTTTGTCGCATCCACCACGATACGAACCCCTTTTGTCTGTAGTCTTTCCATGATGCTCTCATAGATATCCTCCGGCAATGTGTTCGGAATACTTCCCGCAAGTACTAAGATATCCCCATTTTGCAGGCAATCCAGCTTTTCAAATAATTCTGTAATCGCCCTGTCACCGATGTTTGGTCCCTGACCATTGATCTCGCTTTCCTCGTTCGAGTTCACCTTCACATTAATGCGGGTCAGCCCTTCCTTCAGCTCAATAAAATCTGTGTAACACCCAAAGTCTGTCAACATCTTTTCCAACTGCTTTCCGGTAAACCCTGCGATAAACCCAAGTGCTTTGCTCTTAATTCCCAGATTTGAGAGAATAACCGACACATTCACACCTTTTCCTCCAGGAAATATCGCCTCTTTGGTTGTTCTGTTGACTCTCCCAAGTGTCAGGTCATCCACCTGAATCACATAGTCCAAAGACGGGTTAAATGTTACCGTGTAAATCATGCTTCATCCACCTCCACAATGTTTTTGTACTTTTGATAGGTTCCCTGCTTCAGCTTAGTTGTGATTACCTCCGCCTCTTTCAGCTCCGCAAATTTAATAAGCGAAATCTGTCCGATTTTAGAAGAATCTGCAAGAATATATTTTTTCCTGCATTGTCTGAACGCTCTTTCTTTCACAGCAGCTTCATTGAGATCCGGCGTGGTGATTCCATATTCATTGTGAATCCCGTTCGCACCAAAAAATCCTTTTGTGAAATTATATTTTTCCAGGCTTTCCAGTGCTTCCGCTCCGATCAAAGCCTCTGTCTCTTTCTTCAGCTCTCCGCCGAGCAAAAATACTCTGCATCCCTTATGCAGCAATTTTCTTGCATGAGAAATGCCATTCGTCACATAAACTGCTTCCTTTTCCAAAATCTGCTCCACGAGATATTCTGTACTTGTTCCTGCATCGATATAGACAAAATCATCTTTTCTGATCAATCCGGCTGCGTACTTTCCAATCTTTATCTTCTCTTCTCTGTTCAAATCCTGTCTCACAGAAACCGAAGAGTCTTTTGTCATATATTCCATATCGACTGCCGTCGCGCCGCCATGCACCTTAATCAGTTTTTTTCGCTTATCCAGCGTTGTCAGATCCCTTCGTATCGTAGACTCGGAAGTATCCAAAAGCTCTGTCAATTCTGTCACTGTGACACTTTTCTTTTCTTCTACAATATTTAATATCCGGTTAAACCGTTCTTCCGCCAGCATATTTACACCTCTCTTCTAAATCTATTTTAAATTCATTTTCGTTCAAAGTCAATCAATTTCATTCAAAATAGTTCGCAATTTTTCCCTTTATTTTTTATGCATACTGCAAAATCTTTATTGCCGTAAAAAAGCCATTGCAAAGTATCATACTTTACAATGACTTTTTTCTTGAAAATTATACCTCAAATAATGGTGTCGACAAATATCGTTCTCCCGTATCCGGCAATATTGCCACAATTGTTTTTCCTGCATTCTCTTCTCTTTTTGCAAGCTCTATCGCCGTGTGAAGCGCTGCGCCGGATGTAATTCCTATCAGTACCCCTTCTTTGTGGGCAAGCATTCTGGAAGCTGCATATGCCTCGTCATTTTCCACCTGCACAATCTCATCATAAATCTCCGTATTCAAAATCTCCGGAATGAAACCTGCTCCAATCCCCTGCAGACCATGAGGTCCTGGTTTCCCTCCTGATAACACCGGTGATGCCGCCGGCTCCACTGCAATTACTTTCAGCGCCGGATTTTTCTCTTTTAAATACTCCCCGGTTCCTGTAATTGTTCCACCGGTACCGACTCCCGCAACGAAGATATCCACCTTACCTTCGGTATCTTCCCATATCTCCGGTCCGGTAGAAGCGGTATGCGCAGCCGGATTCGCTTTGTTTATAAACTGACCAAGAACAACTGCCCCATCAATCTCTTCTGCAAGTTCTCCAGCTTTCGCAATCGCTCCAGCCATTCCTTTTTTCCCGTCTGTCAGAACAATCTCTGCGCCATAACCTTGAAGAAGTTTCCGCCGTTCTACACTCATCGTCTCAGGCATTGTAAAGATTGCACGATACCCCTTTGATGCCGCAATGGACGCAAGTCCAATTCCGGTATTTCCACTTGTAGGTTCGATGATTGTCCCTCCACGCTTAAGGATTCCCTGGCGTTCAGCCTCCTCCACCATATTTTTCGCAACACGGTCTTTTACACTTCCCGCCGGATTAAACAGCTCTAATTTCACCAGGATCTTTGCTTTTAACCCAAGCTCTGATTCGATATTCTGCACTTCTAAAAGAGGTGTATGCCCAATTAATTCCGTTACATTTTGATATACTTTTCCCATAAGTAATTCCTCCTTCAAATAGACTTCTGCTTTCTGTTTTCATCGGCAAATGATGCCATCAACTGCTTCAATGTCTTCTCCTCCAGCAACTGGTTCACCCGTGTATTAATCTGATCCCAGACTAAAGTTTTAATCGCTTCTTGCACGTCATCTGTCCCCTTCTCTTGTGCATATTCATCTACAATCGAGAACTTTCCTTCCAGTACTTCCAAAACTTCTTTCACCGTGATATCATCAGCCTTTTTTGCCAAACGGTACCCTCCGTTCACCCCTTTCAGGCTTTTTACAATTCCAGCCTTCCTAAGCACACTAAAAACCTGTTCCAAATAATTCAATGACAGTTTTTGCCTTTGTGCAATACTTGCCAACGCAATTGGCTCTCCATTGTCATGACCTGCCAAGTCTACCAGCGCCCGCAGTCCATATCTTCCTTTTGTCGATATTTTCATAAGAATTTTCCTTTTCCTACCACTTTGCTAAGTATTACATGTTTTATGTTATACACCTATTCTCCTGCTCTGTCAACTACCTCTTTTGTAATATCTGCCACTGAGACATTCTCCGTAACACCCAAGATTTCTCTCCACATATCTGCCCAGACTCCTCGTGTCAAGCAATCCTCACACGCAATCCCGCAATTCGTCTCTTTTGTCAGACACTCCACCGGTGCAAGCTCTCCTTCCACAGAGCGAAGCACGTCCAAAACAGTAATATCTTCCGGTCTTCTCGCAAGACGATATCCTCCCATTGCTCCTCTTGTACTCAAAATCAGATTCTCATTCTTCATTGCTTTGACAATCCTCTCTAAATACTTTTCAGACAGACCTCTCCGTGCTGCAATATTTTTCAGCCGCTCTAAATGCTCTTCCGAAGAATGCATTGCAAGATCCACAATTATTTCCAATGCATATGTCCCTTTTGTCGAAATTCTCATATTCTATCTCCTTATTTTCATTGTTACGTCTTATTGTAACCTATATTTGTGCATTTTTCATTATATTTTTTCAAAAACATTGACATTTATATAGAATTATGCTAATCTAATTCAATATTACGCAAGTAATACAACTTTATTATTTATTTTTATGGAGGTATCAACATGAACAAAGGTACAGTAAAATGGTTTAACAACCAAAAAGGTTACGGATTCATTTCCGACGAAGCAGGAAACGATGTATTCGTTCACTATTCTGGACTTAACATGGAAGGTTTCAAATCTTTAGAAGAAGGTCAGGAAGTAGAATTCGAAGTAACTGAAGGTGCAAAAGGACCTCAGGCAGTCAATGTCGTAAAACTTTAATCAGAATCAAAATGTAGATGTGCCTTTTATTTATGTTTATGTATATAATATATATTTAATTAATATTTAAAAAGCAATTCTTATGCGAAATGATTAGAAAAGGAGCAGAAGCGGTTTTCCCGCCTCTGCTCTTTTTGATTTTACACTAAGCTTTTTTCTTTTTTACGACTACGCCAGCCATAAGAGCTGCTGCTGCAAAGATTCCCCACAGCATTACATCTGAAGAATCTCCTGTTTTTACACTTCCGTTTGAGCCTGAACCACCTGTAGATGGTTTCTGATTGTTATTTTGTGCACCTTGATTGTTTCCACTTCCATCAATTGGTGCTTTTTTCAATCCACTGACTGCTTTTTCTAATTGTGCAAGTGCTGCATCTACCTGCTCTGCCGTCGCATCTTCATACTCTAAAACTGCTTTCGCTGCATCAAGCGCATTCTTAAATGTTTTCCAGCTGTTTTCTGTATAACCATCATTTTTCAGATCTTTATACTTGTTATATGCTTCTTCCAACTTGCTCCTGTTAACAGGTTTTTCTGCTTCTTTCAGATCGTCTTTTGCTTTCTGCAACGCTTCTTTAGCTGCATCTACTTGTGTCTGATTGCTGTCACTGTTATCTGCAACAATTGCTTTTGCTGCATCAAGCGCATTCTCAAACACTTTCCATGTATCCGCTGTAAAGTCTTCTTCCTTCAGTTCCTCACATACTGTTACAAGCTCTTTAAGGCTGTCTGTATTGCCTCGTTCTTCCAACGCTTCTTTTGCCACTTCTAAAGCTGTTTTTGCTGCATCTACCTTTTCTTGGTCGCTATTGCTGTTATCTTTTATGATCGCTTTCGCTGCATCAAATGCTGTCTGGTAAACACTCCATGTAGAAGTTGTATATACTCCTTCATTCAGTTTCTCTTCTTCGTATGCTTTCACCAATTCTGAAAGTTCTTTTACATCGCCTCGTTTTACCAACGCTTCAATTGCCGCATTCAACGCTTCTGTCTTGGCATCAATTGTATCCTGATCCTGAGCTTCTTCTTTCAACAAGTCTTCCGCCTCATCAAGAACCGCTTTCATTGCATTGTAAGAATCTGTTGTATAAGACTCTTTGACAACCGCCTTTGCATCTGCAATTGCTTTTTCCAGTCTGCTTGTGTCAAGCTTTGGATTCTCCGGAGCCTCCTTCAATGCATTATAAGCATTTTCCAACGCCTCTTTTGCCGCATCCACCTGCGCCTGGGTGCTGTCGCTGTTGTCTGCCACAATTGCTTTTGCCGCATCAAACGCTTCTTTAAATACTACCCATGTGTCATGTGTATAATCTGCTTCTTTTAAATCCTTGTACTTTTCAACCAACGCTTTCAATGCATCTGTATCTCCGCGTTTTTCCAATGCTTTATGTGCATCCTCCAACGCTTTCTTCGCTGCATCTACCTGTGTCTGGTCACTGTCACTGTTGTCTTTAACAATAGCATTTGCCGTGTTCAAGGCTGTCTCATAAGCGCTCCATGTAGAAGTTGTATAATCTGCCTCTTTCAATTCTTCTTTTTCATATGTGTCGATCAATGCTTTCAGTTCTTTCACATCACCTCTTGCAACAAGTGTCTTCATGGCATCTTCCAAAGCCTTGATCATCTGATTCATCGTTTCTGTTGTACCATTTTTCAAAAGTGCTTTTGCCTCTTCGATTTTTGCTAATGTCGCTGCTGCACTTGTCTTTGTACTTTCTGCCACTTTCTTTTCTGCATCTGCAATTGCTTTTTTCAGCGCGTTTGTATCTACCAGTTTGTTTTCTGCGCCTTCCAGTTTCTTCAACATAGCGTCTACTTCGCCCTGTGTCTTTGCTCCAGATGCAACAAGATCATATCCTTCTTTTACAAGTGCTTTAAATGCCGCCACACTGTCTGTTGTTGCATTTGACGTATCCACTGCTGCTAACACAGTTAATCTCTCAATCAATTTTGTAAGATCAACTGCTGGCACTTCTTCTTTGTCAGGTCTTGTTCCGATCACTTCCATCTCTACGATATGGTTTGTGTCTCCGCCATTTTTCACACCATGCATATACACACGCACAAATCTTGCCTTTGTGTTTTCCGGTAAGTTCCACGACTTACCTTGTGCAGTTTCTTCATATGTTTCATCTTTAACTTCTGTATAATATTTGTCATTCAATCCATGAATTTTCTCTTTATCTGCATTGTATACAACTGTCGCTGTTCCGTCTTTAAAATCAGCTTCTTTCTCTGCAACTAAAATGACAGATGGATCATAAACACGATTCTGATTCCAGTAACGATATAAATTCAATGTATCTACATCGCACACTTCTCCTAAATCAATCTGCATATAAGAAGATTCTGCTTTGTCATCCGCACCAAATTCACCGTAGTTTCCGTTAGTATCTGCCTTGTTGCCATCCACAACCATAGACATCGGTCTGTCTCCGCCTTTGGCTGCATCTGTGTCATCTTTTGTCCATTTAGCTTCTACTTTCACCGAGCTATCTGTTGCAATGTTTTCTACTCCTGCCTTTTCTCCGTAGATTGCAAGATCTGCAACAGTAATCTGCTTATCTACATTCTGAGTTTGCCAATGATGTGATTTTGTACCGCTGATACGTACATATCTTGCCTCTTTTGCTTCAAATGTAATCTCTTCCGGGAAGAATGAGCTGTTATTCTCTTTCACTATTTTTTTCGAAAGATCACGACCACCATCTTCTGTTACTGCTGTCCATGTCTCTCCATCCACGCTTGTCTCCACAATCAGGTTTTTGATATTACCGGTACATTCCCAATAATTGTTCTGCACATTGTCAAAACGTGGTGTATAGTCAACTTGATCCAACTTGTATGTTGCACCCAAATCCACTTTCAGCCAAGCATTTTCATTGTTCACAGTACCCTCTGAAACTTTTTGACTTGTCCAAAACGTTGTATTATTCTTATCTAACACCGTATTCTTATCGCCTTCTTCTGTTCCTGACACTGTGATCATCTCATTTGTCAATTCTAATTTTGAGAACCCTTCTTGGAAGATTTCATCTACTTTATCATAGCCATATGCGGTATCATATACGCCGGCTTTTGAAACATCATTTCCAACTGTAATTGCAGCTTTTTCTACCTTATGGTATCTGTTGCCTTCCTTGTAATCCGAACCTTCCAGACTGCCATCCACATAAAGCTTCAGCATACCGTTATTTTCTTTCACACCGACAACTACATGTTGTTTGCCATCGTTGATCGTTTTACCGGAAACTGCTGTCGCACCATTCAGTGTAAAGGAAGCTTTTCCGTCTGCTGTAACTTTTAATTCATACTGATCATTTTGTTTTACAAGTGTCTGATCCTTGCCTGTTGTATTTACAGATGCAGCCACACTAAATCCGTTATTAGAATTCAATGACTTATCTGCCGCTGCAATTTCTCCGGCTTCTGCAATTTCCTTATTCTCGACAACTACATTGCCCTTGTGATATACAACTGATGCAGATGCTGTCGTCGCATTTCCTGACATATCCTTGATATCTTTTGGCGTCACCGTGATTGTCTTTCCGTCTTCCGGCGCTTTTGTCAAAGTGATATGATATGTTGTGTCGTCCGCGCTCTTTTCAATTGAAGCAATTCCGGAACCATCCACTGCAAAGAGATTTCCAGATACTTTTTCATTGAATTTTACCGTAACTTCACAATTACCGTCTGTCATAATCCGGTCAATCTCAGGTGCTTTTGTATCTTTTTGTGCAGAAACTCGTAAAATACGTACTTCATTTGGTTTCAAATTCACTGCATATTCTTGTCCGTATGTCAATGTTCCCGTCTGAGCAGACTCGTCGGAAAGCTTATAACTATGCTCCAAATAATAATCTAATGTGCCTGCACCTTCAGCAACACCTATAGTTCGGTCAAATGTAAATTTAATTTCTTTATCAGCGGAAGCAGATGGGTTACGAAGTGAAATGATTCCTTCTTTTCCATCAAAGCATGAAAATCCGTACGCTTCTGCTGATGCTTCACTTGAAGAAGCACTTCCCAAAGTTGTATTGTCCGGTCGTCCACCAATCATTTTAGAATTCTTCAGCATATGATAATTTTCTTCCGCCCACTCTAAAAATTCTCCGGTAATCTCATACTTGCCATCTGTCATGATACTGTCAGAATAGTATAGTTCCCAGAAAGCTGTTCCACGTGTAGAAAGCATATATAAGTAGTTCTGGAAATCTTCATCTGTAGCCGTATTCACATTCATTCCGGTTCCTTCTTTTCCATATACCGGATCATGGTTGTAAATGTTCTGCAATGGGAACTGGAACTCATGATTCTTCAGGAAATCATAGTAACATGCATCACGGTAAGTGATCTGCTTGTTCATTTTTGTTGTACCAAAACCAGCATCCTTTTGGTCATGTGTACATTGAATCCATACAGAGTTTGCCCATTGTAAATACCAAGGACTTGGGTTTACATAGCATGTCAATGAAATCCACAGATTATTAATGCCATCCTCTTTTTCACTTTGGCGTACTGCTTCCATAAGATCAATCCATGCTTCCCACAAATCCGTCACATGGTACATCTGATGGTAACCACCCGTCATATGGTGATTCGTCTCGCTATATACCGGAACACCGTCCGCACCACCTGAATTATTAAAGTGATTATACTGTCCTGTATCCGCAAATCCATCCCATTTCCAGTAATTTACCTTGAATCGCTTCTGCCAGTCAATTGCCATATCTTTAAATTTTTCTACGTACACCCGGTCTGCAACATCAATGGAACCGCCGGCTTTGCTTCCATTTCCAGCTTTTTCTATGATATTTGCCAATGTTCCATAGAAGTTATAGCCACCTCTTGGTCCAACCCACACACCGAAATTACTTCCAAACTTCTGCACTAACTCGCTGGATGGTGTCAGTTCATCTGGGAATTTTTCATTGAATGTCCAGAACCCTTCTTTATTAATCTCTGATCCCGATTGCGGATAAGAGCCAGCCCCTAGCGTTCCATCGTTGTAAGCATTCCACCCATCATCCACAACGTAAGAATCCAGCGGACGTACTTCCGCATTGTTCAACTCACGATCAATTTCAATGAAAGATTCCAAAATATTTTCATCGTCAATCTTCATCATGTTGTCGAACCATGAATTATATTGAATTCGAAATTCTGATGGAGTTGCAATCGAATCAATGTAATCATAGAAATCTGCCTGAATAACTTCGTTTTCCGTACTTCTTGCAGCGCCGGCAACTGTCTGCCATGTCACATATTTTCCATCTGTTGTCAGTTGATTATCCTCTTTCATTCTTTCGAATGTTTTTCCGGTATAGTAACGCATATATCCTGTCTCGTCTACAATCTCCGTATCTGCCGCCGGGAATTCACATCCGAAAAACATGCCCTGAATATAGATTGGCTGTCCAAGATTCGCCTTAAACTCTTCCATCTGAACAATTCCACCTTTTCCTCTCGGAATTGTCCACTGTTTATCAGACTCTTCTACTTTCAGAGATTCCAGATCGATATAGTCAATTTCCGCTTTTCCCATATCTTCATCCGGAACTTCAATTTCCAAATATTTACGCATGAAGTGATCCCCTTCATACATAACAACTACTTCGTCGATTGTATACTCTACACCTTTATGTGTATACGGTTCAAAGGAAAACGTCACCTTCTTACCTGTCTTCTTCTCCCCGTTGATAGTTGCTGTTGTATCTTCAACCTTCACGGCATCCTTGCCATCTTCCAGTTGTAAGTCACTTGTCTTAAACGCTCTGTCGTCCGCAACAACCGGCACTTTATCTTTATGTAAATTAAATTCTGCGCCACCCGCAAACTTCTCGCCGTTATTTGACGATGTTGCCACAAACTTAATCTGTGTTGCTGTACATGTTTCCTTTAAGTTCACATAGATCGGGTTGGTGCCATCATACTCAAATTCGCCTTCCGCAATCGGTTCTCCCCATTTATCTGAATTAAAATCAAGTTTTTCCGCCTCTGTAGATGCATACAATTTATAGCCTTTGATGTTTCCGTTTGTCGTCTCACTTTCTTTTCTAGGCGTATATGAAAATGACTGAAACGTCTCAGAATCATCAAATTTGATCACAACATTGTGTGGGTAATCCTGATCGCCCGCACCATTTGTTCCACCACCATAATTACTGTGCCAAATTGTATCAATCTTCCCATCTAACAGATTTGATGCCGGTCCATCAGAAGCGCCTGCCGCGCCATTCTGATAACTGTCCGCCTCTGCTGTCCATCCTTTTCTGTCAATCGGCTCCAAACTAATCGGGTCTTTCTTTTCTTTTGTCGTCTTGACAATAAATTCTTCACTACCTTCTTCCGGTGTAAAGTTAGTCTCTCCACCATCCGTTCTCTTGTTCACAATTTCAGTAGTAGATAACTTTGAATCTGCTGTTGAAAATGTTCTTTCAATGGCATCGTTTCCAATTGTTACGGAATTATCTTTCATCGTAACCTCAACTTTGCCATTTGAGGCATCTGGTTCCTTCGCCTCAGAGACTGATGTTGTGGAGAACGTACTCGTCACGACTACTGCCGCCGCGAGCATGGAACTTAAAAGTTTTCTTTTCATAACCTTCTCCTTTTCCTCTGCAATTCAAACTCCTTTCCAAGTCTTTTGGCAGATTAGATAAATTTGCAGGATTGTTTGTTTTGTAGCAATCATGCACTCTTTTAGTTTAGCACAATTTCATATTTATAGGTATAATATATAAATTTTTCATCATTTTGTATATTTCTCATGTCAAAAACAACTGTTTTAAATTCTCTAATTTTATATTTTTAGTTATTTTTAATAATTTTGTTTAAAAAAGGTTCCAAATTTGGTTTTCACCAAATCCAGAACCTTTTATTGCTTAACTACATTTCATCCTTTTCTTTCTTCTTTTTCGTGCCAAATACAACTGCACCAACTGCCGCCATCAAGCCGATATACCACGCTGTCGACTGCGTATCCCCTGTTTTCACAGGCCCTTTCTTATTTTCTTTTCCTTCATCTTTTGATGATTCCGGATTCGAAACAGTATCCTTTGAAACAACTGTAATTTCTACTCGTCCGGTTTTTCCATTCGAAGAAGTTGCAATTACATATGCTTTTCCTTCTTTTTTCGCAGTCACCGTTCCATCTGGACTCACAGACAAAATATTCTCATCTGATACAGACCATGTCACAGCCTTATCTTTGGCATCTTCCGGCATGATTGTCGCAGATACCTTTGTGGCAGCTCCAACTTTCAATGTGGTTTGTTCCGCTTTCACCACAACCATATCTACCTCTGGCTTTTCTGGTTTTACCAGATCTTTTTCTTCCAGCTTTCCTTGTTCCTCAGTCAATTTCAAAATTGCTTCTGTCACATCTTTTTGTAATATTCTTTCTTCTTTTTTGTATTCTGCCAGCAGTTTCTCAGAAGCAGACAGTGCTTTTTCAAATTCTTTTGTGTTTTTGTACTGATCTAAATCAATATTTCGTGCAGCCTCTACCGCTTCTTCCAACAATTTAATATCTGATTTTGCAGCCAGCGCCTCAAGTGCATCCAAAGCCTTTTGCAATTGTTCTGTGAGCGCATCAATTTTTGCCTGTTCCGTCATAAAATCTTTCAGCAACTCTTCTGCCTCTTCGCATAACTGATCGATGTTGGAGTAATATACTTCTAAATATTTTGTACGATCCAATTTCTCCGCTTCATCCATCGCTTCCTGCAATTTTGAAAAATCAGAAGCTTTCTGATAAACCGCAAGTTCTGCTGCTGTCGCAAAGTTACCAAATCCCTGCGTCACTTCAAATTTGACATACTGTGCTTCCACTTCATCAAATGTCACTTTTTGAAGTTCTTGTTTATCCGCAAATGTTCCATCCGTTACAATTTTCTTCCATTTATCTGCCTGATTCGACTTGACATACAGATTGTATTTCTGTACTTTTCCATTATTTCCTCCAGCAGGGCGCTGCAAATATGAAAACTGATTAATCGTATATGATTTTCCCATATCAATTGTAATCTCTGCCGGATTGTCTGCCGATACCGTAAACATCGGATTATAACTGCTGTGCCAGATCGTATTTGGATTTTTGTCAAATGCATATTTGACAGGCCCTTCATTATGAGCCGTATTATCTGCCTGTTCTGTGTTTGCTGAAATCTTGAAGTTCTTTGAATCAATTTCCACCGCAGACGGCACCACCGGTCTGCTCAATTTATGTTCCAGCGCAGCCTCCAGACGATCTAATACTTCAAAGTAATCTTTTACCAAAACACCTGTCTGATTTTTCATCTTTTCAAGCGCCGCTTTTGCCTCCTGAATTTCCTTCCAGTCCTTTTCCAGAAAATAGTTTACATCTTCATCCGCCTTTTCAAGCGCTGTGCTTACAAGTTGATTTTTAGAATCTTCTTTTAAAACAATTGCATTATATGCATCTGTTAATTTCTGCGTCGCCTGCAAAATCTCCGTTTCTGTCACTCCCGGTTTTAAGTCAGTTGTTTTTGCTTCACTGTAAGCGCTTAAGAATGTCTGTAATTCTTTTCCATCTACAACAGAATTATTATCTACTCTCTCTGCTTTTGCCATGATTGCCTTTAATGCTGTTCTGTCTACTAATGGATTCAACCTTTCTTTTGCTTCCCGCAAATCGCGAATCATCCAAGCAACCTCTTTCTGGGTCGCCTTGTCTGAATCATATAAAGACTCCGCTTCTTTGAGCGCAGATTGGAACGCCAGCCACTTTTCATCCTGCTTGTAGTCGCTCGCAAGAATACTCTTCATCTCACGAATTACTTTCGAGAGCTGTTCCTTATCCTCAGCTGTTGCATAGGCATCCAGATTTTCCATCGCAGTCTCTAAATCTGTATACGCCTTTTCTATCTCTTCTTTCGAAGCATTTTGATTTTTATGCACTTTCTCAGCTTCTTTCAACGCAGCCTGCATGTTTTCAAAAGACTCTTTTGTATATGCCTTTTCATCTAACGCCTTCGCCTCTTCAATCAGCGCCTCCAGTGTTTCCTGGTTCATAGCGCGAGCCTGTTCCACATAGAAATTGTCTACATAATATTCTGTCGCTGCATTTTTTGTAATATCTACATAGTAATCATCATAATCTCCGGTTGTAAACTTCAATACCAGCTTTCCTTCTTGATCTTTTACCACTTCACTCGCAACCACAGCATGTTGCGCATCATTTTCCTTACTTGCTTTGTCTGATTTCACTGCGAATGTAAACGCATTCGAAGACGGAGATTTATAATCGATTCCTACTGTATACTCTGTATTTGGCTCCAGTCTTACTGTCGAAGGAATCGTTCTCATGTAATCTCCCGCACGTACCTTCAATGAATAGTTGCCATCGATTACATCCGGCGTATATTGCGGATCTACTGCATTCTTCTGTGACAAATGCGACTGGTCAGACTCCGTTGACACAAACACACCATATCCCTGGTCTACATTTTCAAAATCTTCCCAATATGTGTATTTTGCAGGTTCAGGATTTGTCGACGGATTTACTTTCATGACACGTACATCATCAAAATCCACTACCGATTCATCTGTCTTTCCTTCCTCCGCAGCCAAAGTCAACACCGCCTTGTCAGATGTTGCCGTAAAACGAACCTGCATACGTTGTGCATATGTCTGGTATTTGTCATTGTGATGAACACCATATTTTACATTGCTGCTGTCCATATAATTCGCTACAACTTCGTCCCCATTCTCGACTTTGATAGATGCTTTTCTGTCATCATCTGTAATACACCATACCGATGCCGAATAGGTTTGTCCTTTCTCAAGTCCTGTCAGAACCTGCTCCACTTGCCCATCTTTTTTCCCTTTAATGTAAAGATGCGCATTTCCAAGCGAATTATCTTCAATCGTAATATGTTCCACACTTTTTGCCGAAGAAGATTGCTTCCACTCATCAAAATTATAAGAATCAAATCCCATATCTTTTACCGGAGAGCCTGTTGACCATTCCATCGTATCCGATGTTTCAATCTTTTTCGCTTCTTCTTTGTAAAGCACATATCCTGTTTTTGCATCTGCTTTTAACGTCACTTTTCCATCTGTCACAGACACTGTTTGTTTATCGCTTTTTCCATTTTCAGAAAGCTTGTATACCGTAACCTGCGATGCATCTTTCCACGAATTCGGAAGCGACCATGTACTCTCTCCTCCATCGCCATTGTAATGATAGATCTTTCCTTCTGTATCATCGTCTTTTTCCCACGGAATAAATATTTTATTTCCTCTTGCAACTTCTTTTCCGTCTTTCGTGATGACATTGACACCATTTTCCATCTTTGTCACAACTTCATTATTTTCACCAAGCACCGCCTGCTCATTGCTTGTATACTGCATAACCGGATACTGTGCAAGGAACTTGTTCGGAAGTATCTGCTCATAAAAAATCTGCAGTGCATTGTTCATATTTTTCGCCGTCTGCCATCCATTGATCCCGGCTGTATCTGAGTTACGATCCTTCACACCCCGGAACAGATCATGCTGCTGAAAAATATCAGACTGATTATTTTCCACAAAACGAACCAGATTTCCTGCCGCTTTCAGATTCGATGCCACTGGCTCCACCTGAATTCCATGTGCGAACACACTGTGCGATGCCATCTCATCCGCATATTCCGTTCCAAGAACGATGTCACGCCCCGCAATATTTTCAATCAATTTATACATCGGCCATCTTGTACCAAAAAATACATCCACATAGGTCGAATCTATTTGTCCATTGGTATCTTTGTCATACAACTGTCCGAACCGTCCATCCAGACCATTTTCACTCTTATCCAAATCATCATTTTCACGTATAATCTGTTTTGAAGAATCATACCAGCTCCACGCTGCCTGATCTGTGAACAATCTTCCAAACTGCGGCGATTCCGGATAAATATCCGTATGATTGACATGGATTCCTATCTTGGCATTATATTTTTCAGAGTTTTCAAGTAATGTCTGAAAATCTTCCAAACCTCCGGCACGTTTATTGTAATTTGCAAAATCCGGATGTGATGAGTCGTGCCCTTCACTTTGATATCCTTTGATAATTATATTCTGACCAAATCCATCCATCGCAAGTGACATCTTCTTTACATTGTCTAAAATACGAAGAAACGGATACTGTGCCTCAGACCCCACATTCATTGCAACCATCGTCCATGTATCTGTCACAACATCTGCGCCTGTTTTTCTGGTCATACAGTCATCACGCAGTGCAATTGCACCATCTTGATAATCCACCTTACCGTCTTTGTTGCGATCCGCTGTAATAGCCACTTTCACAGCCGGCTCATACATTACTTCTCCATCCAGACCTCTGTATGTAAACTCATTCACCCAAAGTCCCGTGGAAGTGTGATCCCCCGCATCAAATGTCTGATACGCCACCTCATGCCGATTCTTATAGGATTCTCCTGTCAGAGTTGCCGCCACATTCTGATTACTCAGCACGGCAAGCGTTGTCTCACTGTAAGCATTTGCGGCATTTGCTTTTGAAAGTTCTACCTTTGATTCCGAACGATAATCATTTACCGTGAGCATGCCGCCTGCATCCTTGCTCGACATAGAGATCAGACTGTGTTCCGGGAAATTCAAAGTATATAGCTTTGTCTTATCATCTTTGATATTTTTCACATGCATAGACAGTACATTTTCTTTTACTTCCATGATGACATCAAACGAAATCCCTGTTGATTCTTCCGAAACATGATAGGTCGCCTTCGCACCGGAAATATCTGATGTAACCTTCGGTGTGTACAGTTTATTATTCAATTCCACCTGATGTAATGCAAGTTCTTGCCCCTTGACAGTCTGCCCTCCCTCCTTCAAGGTATACTCGACCACTCTTGGGAAATTTGCATCCAGCGTCACTGTCATTTGCTCAGAAGCAATCTCAGCTTCCGACGTGTTTTCCACCACTTCTGGCGCACTTGCTGTCTCCTGTGTAAATCCTTGAATTGTCATGCCTGTACTTTCTGTTGTTCGAAAACCAACTTTTCCGGCATTCGTTGTAAGTCCACCTATCTCTCCATTGTAAATCTCTTCGTTATCCAAAAAGATTGTCACTACATTTTCAACAACTCTTACTTTTACTTTATACGGAACGTCACGTCCGGAAAGTACAAAACCGCTGTCCTCAATCTCTGCAAGTCTTCCGTTCTGATTATAAATCCCCCACTTTGTATAATGTTGGTTATTTTGAGCAGAAGGTCCCACATAAATATAGTCTGTCGGAGATGTATAGCGCAGCACCACGCCATAATTACAACTATTATTTAGCGGATCATATGTAAATTCCACTTCTTGATTCTTAAGCTCCTTAGAATTTTGATCAATGAACACACCATCTTTCTGAACAGTCACACCATCATTCCCTTCTTCCAGCACTCCGCTGTCTCCAGAAACTTTTTCAAACCCCTCTGTCCCTTTTGTAAAATCACGATTATAAGAAACCTGTTCTTCTTCCTTTTCGATTTGTATACTGCACGTTTTCTGTTGTCCATCTTCAAATACAAATGTCAAATTTGTGGATGCCGCATCTTTGATCTGTGCAATATATTCTTTTTTTATCGTAACTGTATTGGCATGAAGCGTGTAATCTTTGTCCTTTTCTAATGCCACATTCCCACTTTTAATTTCTGTCAGTTGCGGAGACTCCTCAGCAATTGTTACTTTGAAATCTTCTTTTCCGGCTTCCTCATAATCAACTGTAAAATGATCCGGTGTAAGAACAACTTCTTTTGCGATCTCCCCTGTCTTTACATTGTCGATTTTAAAAGCACAATCATAGTTTTCAGACACCTTTCCCCAGAGGCGCATACCGACATTCCCCGCTTTTTCGTTGCTGAACTTGTCGATTTCCTGATTTATGATCTCCACACCATCCTGCAGAACTTTCACATTGTTTCCGCGGTATTCCACTCGAATTCTATGAGATTCTCCTACTTTTGTAAAACTTTTAGTTGCAGATGTTACACTTCCCCACTCACCTGCTCCGTTGAACCAATTCCAGCTTCCACTGTCAATACCGATTCCCTGCCAGTCATTTTCACTGTTATACCGAAAAATGATTCCCATACGGCCACCATTGTCTGCTTTCGTCAGAGTCATATCCATCTCCACATAACCGTCTACACGTTTTTCTGACTGGTTTTCCGAAAAAATCGTATTATCGTCTGAGCTTAACACCATATATCCTTTTTCGTTCTCTCCGTCTGTAAACTCGATTTTCCCGTTTCCACTCGCCTTTGACCATCCACCTCTGTTTTGTTCATTTGTAAATTCAACAAATTCCTGCTTTAACGCTGCCTGTACTGTAAAATTCGATAATGGAACTGAATTTGCAAGCATACACGCTGATAATGTCACTACCATACCTTTTTTGACTGTTTTCTTCATTTCTGCCTCCGATTTTTGCTCTTTTAATTTTACTTTTTAATTAATCTCTTTTCTTTTTTCTTCCAATGACAGTTACTCCGGCTGCCGCCATTGCCCCAAGGCACAGTGCGATAGACTGTGGGTCTCCCGTCTTGACAGGATCTTTCTTTTTATCCTCTTCCGGCTTCGTATTCTGAGTCTGATTCTGATTATCTTTTCCATCGTCTCCATTATCCGGTTTTGGATCCGTTTTCTCTTCAACAACCGTAATTTCTACTTTGTCAGTTTTTCCATTGGATGCAGTTGCAATCACATTTGCCTTTCCGATCTTCTTTGCTGTGATCTGTCCGTCTTTATCCACTGTTATCACTGACTCATCAGAAGTTGTCCATGAGACTGTCTGATCTGTTGCATTATCCGGTGTAATCACTGCTTTTGCCGTTGTCGTCTCTCCGACTTTCAATTCCGTCTTATTTACAGTCACTTTGACTGATTCCACTTCTACTTCCCCTGGCTCCGGATTCTCTGGAAGGTCTTTCAGCGTTTCTTCCAATGTCTTCGTTGCAAGATCCACATCATTTTGTTCTGCCAGTGTGTTTTCGTACATTGCCTCTGCTTTCATATATGCATCCATAAAAGCATCGTATCCCTTTGCATCTGCAAATGTCAGACCGAACTCTTCGCATTTTTCTTCCGCTGCTTTCACTTGCTCTTTCAGCGCTGTCTTGTCCACTGCCTCATACGCTTCGAATTCCCTCAATTTGAACGTATTGTTTCCATTCAGACTTACTCCCTGCATTTTAATGTAACGTGTGTGAATCGGTTGTGCAAACGTGATTGTATTGACACTTTCTCCATCTACAGTCTGTAAATCTTTCCACACACTTCCATCTTCTGAAATCTGAATCTTAAAACTTTTTGGCGCTCGATCCCATTGCAGTACCAGCTTACTGATATCTTGCTCTTCCAGCATATCTACCGCAAATGCGCTGTCCGCATATGCACCCTCAAAATACGAATCTTTTTCACTCACATCTGTGCCATGCTTTCCGTCCAGAGCATTGCCGTCACCATCAATTGCTTTCCAGCCGACACGAAGTTTTTTCCAGTCCACATCCTGATTGCCGTCACCTTTTCGCTGCGCTGTCCCTGCTGCTGCTGTCCCCTGAGACACATTGACTTCTGTCACTTCTTTTTTCTCTGAAACTTCTTTGATTTTTTCCGGTGACAATGCTTTGTTATATACTTTCAAATTTGCAAGTTCACCCTCTATCCCTTTTCCTATAGAAGAAAGCGGAAATACAAATGTCGATAACAGATGCTCATAATCCGTCTCTGAATTCGTAGTTCGCAAAAGTGTCTTTTCTAATTTTCCATCAATGTACAACTTTGTCACCTGCTGCGTCCCGACAATTGTCATCTGCACCGGTTTGTCTGTTGGAATCTGGTAACCAAAGTCCTGTGTAAAGTAAGAACGATTAATCTGCAAGTTCCCTTTGTCATTGATTGACAATCTTCCATCGCGTCCGTCAAAAATATATGTCTCTCCATCACCATTGCCCTCTTTTGCAAGTCGAAGTTCAAATTGTACCGTGTATGGATAATCCATAGATCGAAGCTCCGTTTGCACCTCTGTATCTCCGTTCAGCTGAAGCCACGCTGTCCCAGCTTCTTCTTTTATCTTTGCATCCGAAATATTTCCGTTATATCCATTTCCGCTGGCATCATATACTTTTCCGTCCTTAACATTTGCAAAATCATAATCCAGCACAAGCCCGGTCTCACTGTCTACATCTGCCCCCAAAGACACGCCCGGTCCCTGCTGTAATCTGTCATACTTGAAACTGTACTCTTCAAATGTCTGTGTCTCATCTGTTCCGCCCCACGTCTTTTCACTCAGCACTGCTGCCTGACGCATGATACGTTCAAAATTATCTCTTTCTGTCACACCCATATCTGCAATGTCTGCCCAAAGCGCCGTCTTTGCTCCAAGAAGATTCGGCTCTGACTTGCTTACTTTGCTTCCTGTCATCACTGTCGGATCCCAGTTATTGAACACATGCTCCACATTGACAACATCTCGTTTGTCGCGCCCCGGATTTCCATACAGATGGAACGAATCTACATTGACTACTTTATATCCCTGTTCAATTCTATTCGCTGCATTTTCCCATGAATTTGACCAGAAATCAATTTCAATATCGTTATATGCTTTTGCCTGATCTTGATTTTTGAAAAACTGGCTTGTCGATCCCCACATACGAACCTTTTTGTCGTGATCCTTTACATTGTCTGCCATTTTACGGATATACTCCTGTACACCTGGTCGTTCCTGATCATTGATATTCCAGTACTCGTCTGCTCCGATGTTGACCGTGTCACCTAAAAATACATCCTCTTCCAGATACTCATCAAACAATGCATCCATAAACGCAAACGCAGAATCTTTTTTCTCCCCGGTCATCGCAAGCAATTCCCAGTCTTTATCTGCATTGATATTTCCCTTAATTTCCGGAACCGCCTTCTGTGCCTCATCCAAATGATTTCTCACATATTTTGTAAACAGAAGCGAATGTCCCGGTGCATCAATCTCTGAAATCGGATTAATTCCGTAATCCATCGCCAAATTCTGTAAATTCTTGTATTCTTCTTTTGTATATTGCGGCGAGCCGCCAAACACTTCGTTGTAATAGTCGTTCTTTTTCTCCGTCGTCTTAAGGCTTGGGAAGGTATCACTTTCCAGACGGAACATACCTTCTACGTTTTCCCAATGTTCATATTTATCACGGTCTGCATTTCCCGGCACATGTCGGTTATCATTCAGATGAAATTGTACTTCATTAATCTTATAGAACGCCAGCGCTTTCACAATATCTTCCAACGCATCCATCCGGTATGGTGTTCTTGCAATATCAATCATCACTCCACGGACTGCATATTTGGAAAAATCACGGGCAATTCCCTTCGGGAATTTAAATTCATCTTTCTGTGTATAAAATACCTGCTCTAAAGTCACCGCACCGTAAAGACATCCGTTGTATCCATTTCCAATGATGTGGATTCCATCGTCATCTGCCTGCAGAAGATATCCCTCGTCTCCAAGTGTGTATGTATCTTCCACCGCAGACTCAATCAAAATGTCATCTGCATCTGATTCCTGTCCGCTTACAATTGCAAGTTCCATTCCGGTAATCTCTTTCATATCTTCCTGAAACTGTTTTGCAATTTTGTCTGCGCCAAGATTCGCCCCATCTTTCACAATGATGCGTGAATTTTTCGTAAGCTTAAATTCTCCATCATAGCCGTACCATTCCTGAATACTCGGAATCACTTTTGGCTCCGCATTTTGATTTTCTACTTCCGGGAATAAATCAACATGTTTCTGTGTCTTTTTCGGAACTGCTACCTGGAAAGCTTTCTTTGCGACATCCGTCTCATCTTCTTTATTCACAACTTGAAGCATAATCTCCATACTCTTGTAATCGTACATATTGTATGCGCTGATTTTTCCGTCATCTGTGATGACTTGAGGATATTCGCTTCCGATCACATGAATCTCATATCCTTCCGGTACTTGCGGAAGAGGCACTTCTGTCATGTCTGCTGTAATTGTATCCAGACCTTTCACCGTGTCAAGCACTTCTTTTGCACTTTCCGGCTCATACGGTACCGGAACCTGCGTTCCGTTGACTTCAATTTCACGCACAGAGACACTGTTTCCGCCTGCCTGTGTGTTTACCTTGTTAAACTCAAAACGGACATATTTATCCAATTCTTTTACTGTTTTGATAGAATCTACCTTATTCTGTTCTGCACTTGGCTCATGTGTAATATGTGCGACTTCTCTCCAATTATCTGTTTCGCTTGCTCTCGTCTTAATTGTATAGTCTGTAGAAAATACTAATTTAAAGAAAGAAATATCAATGCTTGTAATATCTGTCACATTATTTCCAAGATTTAATTCCAGCCATTGCATATTCTGTTTCTGATTCGCATCTGTTCCTGTTTTCATCTGAGGTGCAGACCATCTTGTCTCTTTATCGCCATCGACTGCTAAATTCGGTGTGCAGGACTCCATTCCAACTTCCACTCCGGATGCCGTGGCACGTTTTCCTTTCGCAATATTTCCGGTAACTGCATCCGGATTTTCTGGTTTTTCCGGCTTGTCCGGCTCACTCAAATCTCCGTACACCTCAAACTCATACACACCGATTCCACGGCTTGCAGCCTGCGTGTTTCCTGATGTGAAACGCAAACGCAGATAACGGGATACTTCCACCGGTTCTCCATCCTTTGTTACATCTACTTCTTTTATGATATTCGCATCATTGCCGGATGGCATCTCCACAGATTTAATTTGTGTCCATTTCGCATCTTCCGCCTGACTGTCCGATGTCTCAATAACAAAGTTTCCATATAATTTTGCAAAGAATTTCACAGTCACCTTTGAAATTTTTGCTGAGTTTCCGAGGTCGACTTCCAGCCACTCCTCCCGAAACTCCTGAACATCACTGCTCTGCCAGCGACTGTTGATATTGTCTGTTGTGTTGTCCCCTTTTCCGTCAAACGCCAGTTCCGGTGTTCTTGCAGGATGCTCAGCAGATGCTCCTAATGAGTTGGATGCTCTTGCAGTTCTATTCAGAGCAATATTCGTCTGCTCATTTTCTTTTTCCACCGCCTGTTCTGTCTGAGTATTTTCTGCCGCAACTGATAACATACCAAGACCCGAAAGATTTCCTGCCGAAAGTGCCGCCGCCAATAAGATTGCAATTACCTTTTTCCTTTTCAATTTCTTTTTCCTCTCTTTCCTGACCGCTTCAAGCCATTTCGTTCAGTATAACATATTTTTTCTGTTATAACCATTTATAATTGTAAATTTTTACCTGTATATTTTATTTTCACTTTATTAGTATGTATATTTTGTATATTTTTCAGTCTTTTCACCAAAAAATAAGGAGCATATCACAATGATACACTCCTTGTTCTTAACAATTTGCCTTGTACGCTTCAT
>OGEP01000855.1_pt1 | contig 38882 bp, 42 predicted proteins | sample 1570721 | NCBI WGS metagenome assembly OGEP01 (sample SAMEA2582131, study PRJEB24529) | metagenome | biome: Human gut stool | place: China | collected 2011 | reverse complement strand
TTGCGGATTTTCGTCCAGCTCGATCAGGTTGATGCTCTCAAGTCTGGCGACGAAGGAAGCGTGCGCATTTTTCTGTGCGGCAAGCCCCTCATAACCGATCTTCTCCATGTAAGCTTCTTCGTCGGCAAAGTGGGTTACGGTATAATCCGTGAGTTCGTGGATGATAGATAAAAGCTCATCGTAGCACGTAATGACGTCGTTGGATTTTACCAGCTGATAGGCGCGCTCCACGATGCAAAAGAGCTGCTGATGCTCCAAATCAACTATTTCAATGCCAGTCAGATAATCGTCTGTGAATTCACACGGGTTGTCGCGGATCATCCATTCCTCTAACGGCGGCAGCTTGCCGATCATGATGTCGCTTCCGAGAATATGGTGATACAGCCATTTGGCAAGGAAATTCAAAAGATCGGTGACAACCTGCTGCTGCTTTCCGGGGTCATCGATGTCTGCAAAGGAAAAATCGCGGATTTTGTCACGGAAAAGAGAGTGCTGCATGCGCTGACGGATCAGCTCCGGATCGCGGATCTGCTCCATGTAAGCCTCCTCATGTGCAAAATGGGTATCGGCATACTGCGTCAGCTCCTCCAACAGATGGGTGATCTGGGTGCAGCGGTCGTTGGAATCGGTATGGTTGAGTATGTCCATAGCCTGATTGATCAATGAGAACAGACGGCGGTGCTCGTCGTCCAGCTCCTTGATCCCGATCAGGCAGTCATCTGTAAATTGGAACATGGTTTTATCCTCCGTGAAATCATGTGTTGTAAAAGATAGTTTTCTGTGTGCTTATTATAGCATCGTCACACGAAAAAAGCTACTTTTGCAGTCCAGGTTTTTTTTCGCCCAGAATAAAATAATCAATCATGCGGTTGATGGTATTCTGCTGTGTCTGAATAATTTTTTTGAAATTATCGTTTTCTTTTGCTAAGCGGTCCAATTCGAGATTCTCGTTCATAACAGCCACCTTTTCCATAAATTTATCATACAAGTGTAAGCATAGTCGAAGAACTTTCGGATGTCAATGAAAGTTGTTTGAATTGTGTGAATCAAAGCGGTCTATTAACAAGATGTGTCAAAAAATGAGTCATATTCGACAAAGTATGTGGAAAACTGGAAGAACATACGGAAGTGCTTTTGTGAATTTTTTGCGAATTAAATAGGAAAAACAAATGCAGTGTGCTAAAATAAGAACCAAAATAATATGAGGCAGTCAAAATGAGTCAGAAAAAAACTTTATCAAAATATACAAAGTATGTGATGTGGGGAACCGTGGCATTGATTCCTCCCGCCGCATTTTTTTATTTGCTGGAATTTTACACACACAATCCGTTTGCGGAGGTACGGCCATGGGCGCAGCTTTTTAACATTGTATTGTTTGAACTGCTCGCCGGGATTTTTTTGTGCATTACCGGACGGCTCCGGGCAGCATACCGGATCGAGGGTACCGCGGCGCTGGTATTCGGGCTTGCCAATGCCTATGTGGTGCGTTTCCGCACCAACCCGCTGGTACCGTGGGACATTCTGTCCTGGAGGACGGCGGTAAGTGTGTCCGGCAATTATGACTTTACACCGGATACGCGTATGATCGTTGTGACAATTCTGTTTCTGGCGCTGATCAGTGGATTGCAGCCGGTGAAGTTTAAAATTGGCAGACCCGGATTTTTTAAGCGGTGCCTGCCGGGCGTGGTGCTTGGCGCGGTGCTTGTGATGTTTGCGGGAACCTTGCAGCAGGAGAATTTCCAGAACGAGCACAGGCTTTACAATAAGCTGTTTACACCCGTCTTTATGACACAGGTGGACGGAATACCGGTTACTTTTGTGATGAACCTTGCGTATATGTCGATTGAGAAACCGCAGAAATACAGTGTGGGCGAGGCAAAGGAATTTTTAAAAAAATACGAGGAACCGCAGGAGACGGAGGAGTCGATCGATACAATCCTGGAGGAAGAGGGAAAAGATACCTCGGATGACACTTCGCAGAGCGGTGCAGATACCGGGATGCCGAATATCATTGTCGTGATGAATGAGTCGTTTTCGGATCTGTCCGTGTTAGGAGATTTTAGGACCAATGAGGACTATATGCCGTTTCTGCACAGCCTGCAGCAGGGGGCGGAAAATACCGTGACCGGCATGTTGAATGTCTCGGTGTGCGGAGGAAATACCGCAGATACGGAGTATGAGTTCCTGACCGGGAATACGATGGCGTTCCTGCCGCAGGGAAGCATCCCGTATCAGCAGTATGTGAACGGTGACCGCCCGTCGTTAGCGTCCTATCTGCAGTCGCTCGGGTATGAGACGGTGGCGACGCATCCGTATTATGCGACCGGCTGGAACCGTGACAAGGTCTATCCATGGCTGGGATTTGAGCAGAGCATTTTTAAAGATCAGTATTACGGGGCGCGTTTTGTCAGAGATTATGTGAGCGACGCAAGCTGTGCGGACAAAATCATCCAGCTGTATGAGCAGAAGGAGGAGGGCAGACCGCTGTTTGTCTTCAATGTGACGATGCAGAATCACGGGGGATACGACCAGACCTACACGAACTTCTCACCGGGTATTTCGGTGGACGGTGTGAACAGTCTGTCGGTCAATCAGTATTTTTCATTGATAAAGCTGTCGGATCAGGCATTAGAGCAGCTGATTGATTATTTCTCCGGTGCAGATGAGAAGACGGTCATCGTCTTTTTCGGGGATCATCAGCCGAGCGATACGGTGGCGGCGCCGATTCTTGCCATGAACGGCATGCAGTGGAATGCGCTGGATGAGGAACAGCAAAAGCTGCGCTACCAGGTGCCGTATGTCATCTGGGCGAATTACGATATTGATGAGGAACAGAATGCGGACACCAGCGCAAATTATCTGGGAGCAGAGGTGCTAAAGCGCGCCGGGGTACCCACGGATGCCTATCAGAATTTTCTGCTGACATTAAAGGAATCGTATCCGGTGATATCGGCGGTGCGTACCGTGGAAGCGGACGGAAGTGAGACTCCGGCGAAGGAGGAGCACGGCGAGATGGATATTTACCGCAAACTTCAGTATTATTTCATGTTTGACTGGGAAGAGGAGTCTGGAGAATGAAAAAGAGAGGACCGTTACTGGCAGCGTTTTGCATACCGCTTCTGATCACGCTGATCATCTGTGTGAACCGGGAAATCTATCCGTTCGGGGATCAGTGTATGCTTCATATTGATATGTACCATCAGTATTGTCCGTTTTTTACAGAGCTGATGGAGAAACTCAAAACGGGAGGCAGTCCGTTCTATTCGTGGAACATCGGGCTGGGAGCGGATTTTGTATCCCTGTATGCGTACTACCTTGCCAGCCCGTTAAACTGGCTTTTGATTCTGTGGCCGAGGGGATATGTGATTGAATTTATGACGGCTCTGTCCATCCTTAAGATTGCACTGAGCGGTCTTACGTTTACCTATTACCTGGGGGAGCATTTTCACGTGTGGCAGGATGCCGGAAATGCGGCGGCAGTCACACGGACAGAGAAGAAGACGGCAGTTCTGTGCGGTGCGGCGTATGCGCTGTGCGCGTTTATGGCGGCATATGCCTGGAATCTGATGTGGACGGACTGCATGGTGCTTGCGCCGCTTGTGATTCTGGGATTAGAGCGGCTGATCCGGGATAACAGACCAGGGCTTTATTATGTGTCGCTGGCGGTCTGCATTCTGAGCAATTACTATATTTCGATCATGATCTGCATTTTTCTGGTGCTGTGGTTTTTGCTCTGCTGGATGGAACACCGGGCATCGGGGTACCGGGCATGGATCCGCTTTGCGTGGTATTCGCTGCTTGCGGGAGCCACAGGCGCAGTGCTGATCCTTCCGACGGCAAAGGTGCTCTCCTTAAGCGGTGCATCCGGAATATCGTTTCCGGAGACGATGGAGTGGTATTTTAATATCGCATCGGAGCTGGCGCGGTCCCTTCTGGCAGTCGATGTATACACGGGAGATTCCCACTGGCCCAATCTGTACTGCGGAATTTTTGCGCTCTTTCTGCTGTTTCTGTATGTGTGGAACAGAGCGGTTCCATGGAAGAAAAAACTGCCAAGGCTGGCACTCGTCGTGTTTTTCTGGCTTAGCTTTTCAAATAATATGCTGGATTTTATCTGGCATGGCCTTCATTTCCCGACATCGCTTCCGGGAAGACAGTCTTTTTTGTACGCGTTTCTGGTACTTGTGATTGCCTATGAGGCGTTGCTTTACATCCGTGAATTAAAGCTGTGGCAGGTGTTTGCAGCGGGTGGAATGAGCGTTGTATTCCTGCTTTTCTGCAATCATTTTATGGACGAAACGACGATGGAGCAGACCTCCATATGGGCAAGCGGGGCATTCTTTGCCTGCTATTTTGTGATTGTACTCGGCATACTCATAGGAAAAAAGAGAATCCGGCAGCTGATGCTGGCGACCGGGTGTCTTGCGGTTGTGGCGGAGCTTGTGATCAACTATAACCTGACAGGGCTTGACACGATAAGCAGGACGGATTATGTGAAAAATCTGGCGGATTACCGGGCGGTTCTTTCGGAGACGGCGGAAAAAAGTGATGAAGATTCCGTGTTTTACCGGACGGAGGAACTGGAGCGCAAGACCAAAAATGATGCGGCGCTGTCCGGCTATCACTCCGGTACACAGTTCTCATCCCTGATGAATCTGAATGTCAGCCATTTTTATCAGGATGTCGGAATGGAGGGCGGCAAGAACTTTTATTGTGCCGGCGGTGCGACACCGCTTCTTTCGGCAATGCTTTCCATCCGCTATGTGCTTGCGGACAATGCGATGGAGGAAGGACCGCTCCGCACACTTGTGGCGCAGCGTGGAGACACGTATCTGTATGAGAATGCGTATGTGCTGCCGCTGGGATTCATGATGGATGAAGATGTGGCGGAAAAATGGGACTATGCCGGCGGAGGCGACATCGGCACACAGAATCAGCTCGCCAATCTTCTGGGAAGCGACAGACTGCTTCTTACCGCGGTGGAATCCGAATCAAAGGCGGGAGAGAGCTCTTTTGTCGCGCAGGATTCCGCATATTATTATGCCACCTACAGCAAGACGGGCGTTGACAATCTGCAGGAGCAGGTAAGCTCGGGAAGAACCAGAGGCTTTACAAAAGTTTCCCACGGATATATTCTGGATTTGGGATATTGTGAGGCGGGAGAAGAGGTAAAAGTTACCAACACCGCCAATGAGCTGGTGCAGCTTGTGGTTTACCGGCTGGATCTCATGGCGCTTCGTACGGCCTATGAGGCGCTTGCCGCACAGGCGGTGGAAGTGACGGAAGTTTCCGATACCAGGGTAAAGGGAAACGTGGACGTCACACAGGCGGGCAGACTGATTTTTTCCATCGCGGATGAGGATGGCTGGACGCTGTATGTGGACGGAAAGAAAACGGACAGTGAGACGTTTGGCGGCGCTTTTATCAGCACCTATCTGACGGAAGGCACACATGAGTTTGAACTGCGGTACAAAAGCCCCGGATTTCTGACGGGAGCCGTAATATCGGCGGCAGCCGTGGTGCTCTTTGCGGCGACCATGGCAGTGAGAAGAAAGAGGAAAAAAGGATGAAATTTGATTTTACAACGATTATGGATCGAAAAGGAAAAGACGCACTGGCAGTAGATAAGATTCCCTATAAAGATGTAACGGTGCAGGAGGGTTTTTCTACCATCCCGATGTGGGTGGCAGATATGAATTTTGCCACGGTGCCGTCGGTACAGAAGGCGATGACAGATCGTATCGCACATCCGGCATTTGGGTATTTTGAGCCAAGAGAGGAATATTTCGATGCAATAATCCGCTGGCATGCGAAAAGGAATGGCGTACAGGGGCTGACGAGAGAATGCATCGGCTACGAGAACGGGGTGCTCGGCGGTGTCCTAAGCGCACTCAATGTGTTCTGTTCGCGGGGAGATAAGGTGCTGGTGCACGCGCCGACCTATATCGGATTTACCTTCAGCCTGAAAAATAACGGGTACGAGATCGTGCACAGTCCGCTTGTGCTGGATGAGAATGGCGTATGGCGCATGGATTATGAGGATATGGAGAAAAAAATCCGCGAGAACCACATTCATGCGGCGATTTTCTGTTCCCCGCACAATCCGTGCGGCAGGGTGTGGGAGCGCTGGGAGATCGAGCGTGCCATGGAGATCTATGAGAAATATCAGGTTGAGGTGGTTGCGGATGAGATCTGGTCGGATATCATCCTCGGGGATCACCAATTCGTGCCGACGCAGAGCGTTTCCGAGTATGCCAGAATGCACACGGTGGCAATGTACGCACCGTCAAAAACCTTTAATCTTGCGGGTCTGGTGGGAAGTTATCATATTATTTACAATCCCGTTATCCGTGACCGCGTGAAAAAGGAATCATCGCTGTCACATTACAATGAAATGAACGTGCTTTCCATGTATGCACTCATCGGTGCGTATCAGCAAGAAGGCTATGAGTGGACAGATGAATTATGTAAGGTATTGACGAAGAATGCAGAATATGCGTATGATTATATCAGATCCCATTTTAAGGGCGTACAGGTAGCTATGCCACAGGGAACCTACATGCTGCTCTTAGACTGCACAGAGTGGTGCAGAAAGCATGGCATAACGATCGATGAGCTGCAGAAGCGGGGTGTCAGTGTCGGTGTGATCTGGCAGGATGGCAGACCGTTCCACAGCCCGTGCGGCATCCGCATGAATCTGGCGCTGCCATTTTCACTTGTGGAGGAAGCGATGGAGCGTCTCCGGAAGTATGTATTTGTGTAGAAGTTAAGAAAATATTGCAGCGCGAACGAACAGATAAAAGCAAAGGAGTCTTGCTATGGAAAATCATAAGACCGATGACCGGATGGAAGATCTGATGCAGAAAGTGAGAGAGGGCCGCGGCACGGATGCGGCGTGCATGCTTGACTACTGCACGCAGATTGAGGAATACGCAGAACGTGCGGGGGATGCCAGGCTGCTTGGATTTTCGCATTATTACAAGGGCAGAACCTACTATCTTAGCAATGAGACCGGAAAGGTGTTTGAGGAGATCGGCGAGGCACTCGGATATCTGGAACAGTCCGGCAGTGGGAACTGGTGGCAGCCGCCTACAATCTTATGGCGATTGTATCCGTCGGCAAGGGCAATCTGTCGTTTGCAATCGAGTACTATCTGGCAGGATTAAAATATTGCAAAAAATATGAGCTGATTGAGGTGGAAAGCCGGATTGAGAGTAACCTGGGTTCCCTGTATATGGAGTGCGGACAGTACAGTGATGCCAGAGATTATCTGGAGCAGGCACATCTCGATTACAAGCGCGTACCGGAAGAGGAGCGCAGCCTGGCAAGCCTTACCGCGATTTACAACAATCTGGCTCTGTGTTATATGAAAAGCGGCAGCCTGGAGAAGGCAGAGGAATATATCCGCAAACTGGAGACAGAGTGCGAAGCGCATTTTGAGGAGATGGATTACATTTATGTAAACTGTATGCGTGCACGTTACTGTCATCTGTGTGGCAATATTTCCATGAGAGACCAGTATATTGCGGATATTCAGAATCAGCTTTCCGGTGATGTACTGATTCTGGATTTGTTTGATGATCTGTATGATTTCTGTGAACTGATGTTAGAGATTGACCGCGGTGATGTCTGCCGCAATATCGGAGAAAAACTGAAGGCACTCGTGGAGCAGACCGGCATCGCCAATATGCAGCGGAAGATGACAGCGCTTGAGATGGATTATGTTAAGAAAACGAAGGACAGGGAACGCTATCTTAAGACGGCTGGCAGATTCTATGAATTGACCGAGATCGTGGAACAGGAAAACAGAAGCATGATTGTCAATATGCTTTATCTGCGCAAATCCTTAGAGCGGGCAAGAGAGCGCTGCAGGAAGCTGGAGGAGGATGCGGTGGAGCTGACGGAAAAGTCGGAGAGAGATCCGCTGACTGGACTGGCGAACCGGTACCGCCTGACAAATGATTCAGAAAAGATCGTGGAACAGTGCTTTGCGGAACATAAACCGTTGTCGTTTGAGATTTTGGACATTGATTATTTTAAGCAGTACAACGACCGTTACGGACATCAGGCGGGGGATGACTGTGTGCGTGCCATCGCGGCACTGATCCGGCAGATGGAAAGTGATCAGATTTTCTGTGCGCGCTACGGCGGAGATGAATTCGTTATTATTTACAGTGGAATGAGCGCGGAGGAAGTCTGTGAGCGCGCGGAGAAGCTGCGGCAGGATGTGATGGCACTGCATATAGAACGCCGCTATGCGGAAGGATCGTTCGGTGTGACCATCTCGCAGGGCATCTGCCATGACATCCCGAGCAACGGGAACAAGAACTGGGATTTTCTCCACGTGGCGGATCAGGCGCTCTACCGTGTGAAGAGGCGGGGGAGAAACCGGCTGTGTATGACCGATATTCACGGGCGTGAGATTGAGGTGTAAGGGTATGGTTTGCCTCGGATGTGGTACACATATAGCATGCGGTGCCGGGGTATTTATGTATTTGCTATACGATGATGTCATTTTTGTAATGAAATGCATTGGAGATTAAGCAGAGCATGAGGCTTGGCTTTTTCTTCTTATTTGAGAGACAATAGAATCGAGGATGTGATAGAGGATTAGGAGCAGCTTGGGCTGGTCCTTTTTCAATTGCGTCATAATGAGTGAAATGACGAAGTTGAGTTCAAAATGAGGTAATTAGAATGAGACAATTTGATTACACGAAAAAATGGAAAAAATGCTTACGCCAGAAATCGTGCGTTACCTTACAACAATTCATGAATACAAGGGTGAACAGCGCTTAATTGCGGAACACCATGCGGATGTATTAGAAAGTCTTGTTGAGGTGGCTAAGATTCAAAGTACAGAGAGTTCTAATAAAATTGAGGGTAAAGACACTTATTATTGCAGTTATCGGTGCTGTCGGTGTCATCATTCTGGCAAAGAATGTCATAGAGTTTGCACAGGCTTATCAGCAGCAGGACTCATCTACAAGAAACATTGTGTGTAGGATGCGGAAAATGTGCAAAGTCCTGTCCAGTAGGCTGTATTGAAATGAAAGAGAGGGTAACAGTGTGAAGAAAAAGAAGCATTGGTATGATTATTTATGGATATGGGCGATCATTTATTTTGCTCTCGGTTTTTTTAATATTTTGTTCGCTTGGTTTGGGATGATTGATTTCTTGGTGCCGTTAGGAATAGCAATATTCGGTGGAAATAAATTTTTCTGTAATCATTTGTGTGGACGTGGCCAGCTTTTTAGTAAGCTTGGTGGAGATTTAAAATGCTCAAGAAATAAACCAACCCCACGATGGATGAGTTCAAAATGGTTCCGATATGGCATTTTGATATTTTTCCTTACAATGTTTGGGAATATGGTATTTCAGACATATTTAGTTGGTGCCGGAGCATCCTCATTGCGTGAAGCCATCAAACTATTCTGGACCTTCCGTGTTCCATGGAGATGGACATACACTGCAGGAACAGTAGCTGACTGGATGGCACAGTTTAGCTTTGGATTTTATAGTTTGATGCTTACATCTCTGCTGTTAGGGTTGATCGTAATGGTGTTATATAAGCCACGAACCTGGTGTACATTTTGTCCAATGGGAACAATGACGCAGGGGATCTGTAAATTAAAAAATAATGAAAATAAGTAATACTATTAGGTGATTCGTAAAAGGCATATGTCAAAAGCATTATTGACATATGCCTTTTATAGGGCTATTATATAAGAAAAGCGAGAAAGGAGCAGTTTATGCCGAGACCAGTAAAATGCAGAAAAGTCTGTCATTTTCCCCAAATTTTAGAATTTCTTCCGGCAGATGATACTGAGAAAAAAACACCCATTGTTCTGACGGTAGATGAGTACGAGACAATTCGTCTTATGGACAAGAACGGTTATAGCCAGGAGCAGTGCGCAGTATCTATGCAGATCGCAAGAACAACGGTTCAACGGATTTACGAGATTGCCAGGAAGAAAATAGCAGATGCACTCATAGATGGACATCCGCTCAGAATCGAGGGCGGGGATTTCAGAATCTGTGATGGTCAGAGCAGTAACTGCAGCCTTGGAGGCTGTTACGAGCAGGAACTTTATCAAAAATATGCAGTGGAAAAAGGAGAAGGTATCATGAGAATAGCAGTAACATATGAAGATGGACAGATTTTCCAGCACTTTGGACACACAGAGACATTTAAGATCTACGATGTAGAGGAAGGAAAAGTGGTACATTCAGAAGTAGTAGATACGAATGGAAGCGGACATGGTGCATTGGCAGGAGTTCTTAATGCATTAAATGCCGATGTTTTGATCTGCGGCGGAATCGGAGGAGGTGCCCAGACCGCGTTAGCGGCAGCAGGCATTAAGCTTTTTGGCGGAGTTTCAGGAGATGCGGATAAAGCAGTAGAAGCTTTTATCAATGATACACTTGATTATAATCCAGATGTGAAGTGTTCTCACCATGAGCACAGCCATGGGGAAGGACATACATGTGGTGAGCATGGATGTGGAAGCCATAGCTGTCATTAAGAAAAATATATAAATACGTCAGTGAAATAATACAGGTTGGTGCAGTTCTCTTAGATGAAGGATTCAACAGAAAACGAGGTATTAAAGATGATAAAAATTATATCAGACAGTACATGTGATTTGTCACAGGAAGTTTTAGAAAGATACGATATAGATATTATTCCGCTTCATATTGTAAAAGGAGATGAAGAGCTGGAGGACGGACCGCAGATAGACATTCACGCATTGTATGAGTGGGCTGATAAAAATAAGACTACACCAAAGACTTCAGCTCCATCTATAGAAACAGCAATGAATGTAATGCGGCCATATATTGATGAAGGCCGGGAGATCATATGCTTTTCCATATCAAGTGAGATGTCGACATCATTCAACGTGATCAGAATGGCGGCAGAAGAACTTGATGCAGAGGATAAGGTTACGGTGATAGATTCAAGAAATCTGTCCACAGGAATAGGTCTGCTTGTTGTTGAGGCGGCAGTTATGGCAGCAGATGGTAAATCCCGTGAGGAGATAAAAGCCGGAATTGATGAACTGATCCCGAAGGTAAGAGCAAGCTTTGTTGTAGATACACTTGTGTACCTTTACAGAGGTGGCAGATGCAATGCGGTTTCTGCGCTTATAGGAGGAGCATTGGCGCTTCATCCCATGATCGTTGTAAAGGATGGTAAAATGGATGCAAGCAGAAAATATAGAGGTAAGATAGGTAAAGTCATAAAGAATTATGCAAAGGATCTGGAAGAGGACCTGAAAAACGCAATACCGGATCGTGTATTTATTACACATTCGGAATGTGATGCTAAGACAGTTGAAGAGGTGAGAGATTACATAGCCTCTCTTGGCATTTTTAAGGAAATAATAGAGACAAGAGCAGGTGGTGTGATTTCATCACATTGTGGTCCGGGTACACTCGGAGTGTTATTTATTGCAAAATAATGGAGTTTCATATGGTAAGTACTTTGAAGCTGCTCGGAAAATATAAACATTTTATAAATTATTAGCACTCGCTATTGACGAGTGCTAATAATAGGTGTATAACATAGTCAAGAACAAAGGAAAGGAACAAAAAGCAAAGGCTTTGAGTTCTTAAAACATCCCGGTTCCAAAGAAACAGGTTGACACAGATTTTATAGATTAAGAAGGAGAGATGACTTATGTTGATGCCTAGTATTTTTGGAGAAAACTTATTTAACGATGATTGGATGGATTTTTCATTTCCTGATGTTGACAAGGTGCTTTATGGTAAACACGCAAAGAACGTTATGAAGACTGATGTCAAGGAAACTGACAATAGTTACGAAGTAGATATAGATCTTCCGGGATTCAAGAAAGACGAAATAGAAGCTAAGCTGGAAAATGGTTACTTAACTATCAGCGCAGCCAAAGGGCTTGACAAGGAAGAGAAGGATGAAAAGGATGGCAAGTACATCCGCAAGGAGCGCTATTCCGGTGCTATGAGCAGGTCTTTCTATGTAGGTGATGAGCTGAAGCAGGAAGATATCAAGGCAAAGTATGAGGACGGTATTCTTAAACTTTCAGTTCCGAAGGAGGAATCAAAGAAAGTTGAGACCACAAAACATATTGCTATTGAAGGATAAACTTAATTTAAATCATCTTATGAGAAGCCGCACAGGTCTATGGCCTGGGCGGCTCTTTTTCTTGCTGTAAGCAAAATCCATATTTATTACAGAAATTATCTGATTAATGGTAATTATAACCTATTGCAACATTTAGTGAAATAATCTAAAATTATATAAAATAATTGCTTTTATTTAACGATTAAGCTAAAGCCCCGGACTGTTTGATACAGTTTGCTATAAGGCTTCGTCAGCGTGGAATGATATTGAAAAATAAAGGAGATTATTATGTTATGAAGGACAAAAGTGAATGAAGAGGGAGGCTTATACAATATAGCAGAACCCATGGAACAGCCGAATTACGTGTTGCAGTTTAAAGAAGGCAGCTATGTGCCAAAGCATGAATCTAGAACACCATTATACAAGGTTGAGATACATGGAGTGACGGAGGCAACATTTTATAAATATAATAAGGATGGTACATTAAATACTGTACCGCAGAAGAATATTACATGTGATGCACATTCTTCATTTTATACAATGTTTAACCCGGAAATTGATTTTGCAAAGGTATTTGAGACACATACACCACTAAAAATAGAATATCAGGATGCTTAAGAAATAATATAAGGATAAGTAGGAAAACTTTTCTAGGGGAGGAATTATTATGATGGAAACAAAAGAAATCTCGGAATTGACGCGGTCGAATCGCATTGCGATGCTGGCACATATCAGTACGGTAACGGTTATGGTGTTTTTTATGATATGGGAAAGCGTAAGAGGACAACTGTCTCCGGTATATATGACAATCGCTACGGTCGTTGGTGTCATACCTTTGATTGGCGAGGTGATTTGTTGGAAAAGTAATACGGAACATGCGATGATCAAACATCTGGTTTCCTATGGATTTTCATTGTTTTACACAATATGTCTTTTTACCTCACCGACAAATCTGATTTATGTATTTGTAATTCCGATGATTTTTGTTGTCACCACTTACAGTGACACACGTTATCTTCTTCTGATTAATACAGGTACCATATTAGAGAGTATCATTGTTGTTGTGATCGGTGCGACAAAAGGCGGTTTTGGGTATCATGGAATTGAAGCAGCAGTTGTACAGATTGTTGTTATGATCATGGTTGGAGCGAATTCTGTTTTGACTACAAAAGTGATTCGCGAAAACGCAAGAAAGAGATTTACAGAAGTGGCGCAGGCAAAAGCAGAGGCTGAAAATCTTCTGGAAAGAAATGAGGAACTTGATCAGCAGCTTTCCGGCAATATTGCAGATATCAATGTACGTTTCGAAAAGCTGACAGCGGCATCTAAGACAACGACTGAGGCAATGCAGGAAGTATCTGCAGGTGCTACTGATACCGCAGAACATGTGCAGAATCAGTTGGAACAGACACATGCAATTCAGGATAAGGTGGATGAAGTTGCAACCGCTGTGGAAGAAATCGGAAACAGCATGACGCTTACACTGAAAGCGTTAGCGGAAGGCAAACAGGATATCGAGCATCTGGCATCGGAAGTTGAAGCTTCTGTTGATAATGGAACAGAGGTTACAGAAAAACTGGAAAATCTGAACCAGTATATGGATGAAATGAATTCCATTGTAGAACTGATTGGAGGAATTACGAACCAAACAAGTCTTCTTGCATTGAATGCGAGCATTGAAGCAGCCCGTGCCGGAGAGGCAGGAAGAGGATTTTCTGTCGTTGCAACAGAAATTTCCGGTATGGCAACGAGAACCAAAGAAGCAACCGTACATATTACAGAGTTGATCAGCAACGTGTCCAATGCAATCATGGAGGTGGTCGGTGTTGTCTCCAATATGATAAATGGAATTAATGAAGAGAAGACTGGTGCATCAAATGCAGAAGAAAGCTTTGAAAGTATCGAGGACAATACGCGGGCAATTCAGAAAAATGCAGATACTCTTTCAAGAAGCATTTCCGAGTTGCAGAATGCAAATAAGGAAATTATAGATTCCATTCAGACAATCTCAGCGATTTCCCAGCAGGTATCGGCGCACGCAGGCGAGACGATGCAGGCAGAGGAAGAAAATTTGAATGTAATGCAGGATGTAAGTGCAATTATGCAGAAGCTGGCAAAACTGGCTGCCCATTCATAAAGGAAAATAAACAATAAAAGAAAGCTCTAATACTGTGACGAACTGCATAAATGGACTGAAAAATGTCATTTTATCACATAAAAGTGGTGAAATGGCATTTTTTTAGAAAAACAAGAACAAATAATCACACAAAATCTTGTAAAAGGTGAAGATGCTGTATATACTATGACAATCAAGATTACGGATAAGAAGCTTGTTGCATTAAAGAGCAGAAAGAATGTGTGAATTACTTACAGAAAAAATAGATGTTGCCAAAAATGTTGATTTAGAATTACTTAGAGCAAAAATTCTTGAAATTAAGCAAGTTATGTTTATGAGAGCGAATTAAATTCAATGTAAACTTACTTATATTTTTGCCGAATGTGGTATTGCGTTTAGAATAGTGCCTAATTTTAAGGGTGCACCAGTTCAAGGTTTTATAAAACCTATTGACAAGGTATTTTATTGAATATATAATTACCAATGGTAATTAACTAAGATAACTAAACTGTAAGGAGCGTCTACTGCGAATATGAACGAGGACAAGATAAAAAGAATGCTGGATGCCTGTTATCTGGCAAAGAGAATCAGGGAATTGCTTCCGGAGCTTCCGGAGGGAGTGACACCGGCGTACATCCAGTACATGGATGTCATTCACAAGCTTAAGAAAAAGAGCGAAAACGTAAAAGTATCGGACATCAGCGATTATCTGAAGCTTCCGAGGCCGGGAGTAACACGCACCGTAAAGGAGATGGAGAAAAAGGGATATCTCAGCAAATATGCGTCGAATGAGGATGGCAGGATAACTTACATCGCGATTACGGAAAAAGGCGAGGAGCTGTCGGAGAGATACGACAAAAACTATTACAGCCGGCTTTTGAAATATATGGATGATATTTCGGATGATGAAGCGGACTGTATGATTTCGACAATTGAGAAATTTTACAAGGTGATGAGCGAAAGGAGAGTTGAAATTGAGTAAGAGTGACTCAAAATCGGATTTTACACATGGAAGCATTTTAGGAAAATTATTGCCGTTTATGGTGCCAATCCTTGGAGCGTTGGTGCTTCAGGCGGCATACGGCGCGGTAGATCTTCTGGTTGTGGGAAGATTTGGAACGACATCGGGACTTTCGGCGGTATCAACGGGAAGTCAGGTGCTCAATCTGGTGACATTTGTGATAACGCAGTTTGCAATGGGTATCACAGTTCTGATAGCAAGATATATCGGTGAAAACAAAAAACAGCACATTGGTCCGCTGATCGGTGGTTCAACTATTATATATGCGATAATATCTGTGGTGTTGTTTGTCATCATGATAGGCTTTTCGCGCCAGATAGCAGTACTTATGCAGGCTCCACAGGAGGCAGTAGACCTGACCTCTGTATATGTGAGAATTTGTGGAGGCGGCATATTTTTCATAGTAGCGTACAATCTGCTTGCAGCAATTTTCAGGGGACTCGGAGACAGCAAATCGCCTCTGATTTTTGTAGCCGTTGCGTGTGTTGTAAATATAGTAGGAGATCTGGTTCTTGTTGCAGGATTTAAAATGGATGCTGCCGGAGCTGCTATTGCAACAGTTGCAGCACAGGCGGTAAGTGTTGTTTTTGCGATAGTGCTTCTTGTCAAAAAGCAGCTTGTGAAGATAACCGGAGATGATTTTAAGGTAAATGAGCACTGTGTGAGAGCGTTAAAAGTGGGAGCTCCGCTTGCACTGCAGGAGTGCCTGACACAGATTTCGTTCCTCGCACTCTGTGCGTTTGTCAACAGACTCGGACTTACAGCTTCATCTGGATACGGTGTCGCATGTAAAATAGTCAATTTTGCAATGCTTGTGCCAAGCTCACTTATGCAGTCTATGGCATCGTTTGTATCACAAAATGTGGGCGCGGGCAAAGAAAAAAGAGCCAAAAAAGCCATGTTTACAGGTATGGGCGTAGGTCTTGTGGTCGGTTGTATGGTATTTTCATTTGTAATGTTTAAGGGAGATCTTCTGACCGGAATATTTACGACAGATACTGCCGTAATTCAGAAAGGCTATGATTATTTAAGGGGATTTGCGCTGGAATCAATTGTGACAGCATTTTTATTTAGTATGATCGGTTACTTTAACGGTCATGATAAGACGGTCTGGGTTATGATTCAGGGACTTGTGCAGACGCTTCTGGTGAGACTTCCGCTGGCGTATTACATGAGTATCCAGCCGGACGCAAGCCTCACAAAGATAGGACTTGCGGCTCCGGTGGCAACTATTTTTGGAATTGTGCTTAATGTGATTTTCTATTTGTGGATGAATCGTAAAAATGTAAGTGTAGACGAAGAATAATATTTTCTAGCTAAATACGTTGATAAAATCGTACAAAATAAGTATAATAATAGTACGAAGAAAGGAAGTGGTGATATGTCAATTACAGCAACTGAATTGAAAAATAATCTTGGAAAATATTTATTATTATCTGCAAAAGAAGATATTTTTATCACAAAGAATGGAAAAATAGTGGCAAAACTGACAAATCCACATCAGGACAGAGTAGAAGTAGCAAAATCCCTGTTTGGAATCTTACCAAAAGATGCAGACCTGAATGAAGCAAAAGAAGAAAGGCTTGGTGCAAAATAGATGAGGATTCTTGCAGATACAAATGTGATAATAGATGCCCTGACTTCAAGAGAGCCATGGAATAAAAGTGCAGAAGAAATATTTCTTATGGCAGCAAATCATACAATCGAAATGTACATTACTGCAAGTTCAGCAACAGACATCTATTATCTTATAAGGAAACATTTGCATAACACAGAAGCCGCAAAGGTGATAATGGGAAAGCTTTATTCATTGACTGGAATATTAGAGGTTACAGCGGATGACTGCATGGATGCACTTGCATCTGCAATCAGTGACTATGAGGATGCAGTTGTTGAAAAGGTGGCATCCAGAAAAGATATGGATTATATTGTCACAAGAAATATAAAAGATTATCAGGCAGGTGGAACAAAGATAATTCTGCCAGATGATTTTGTGAAACTTGTTGAAGAGGAATAATTTTTACCACCAAATCGTCAAATACCGATTTTGTTAAACTCTTTCTATGCTCCATCCTCTGCCTTATTGCAGTCGATTCGTAAAAGCATATTATCATTAGAACGTGAAACACATTACAGCCTCCTGCCACATTTTGGGCAGAATTCAAAGTCCTCTGTAGTTGTATATCCACAATTGCTGCATCTTTTTATTGTGTTTCCACTTCCATTTTCAAAGCCATAACCATACTGCGGATTTACACGCTGCAAATGCTGTGGCAATATCTCCACGTCCTCGCCTCTTGCTATCCTGCGTCCTATTTCCGGATCAAGCTCGTAAAGCGCATTACAGCATGTGGTCTGCACATAGTAGTGCCTGTTCCATTTAAAACACGGAATGAAGAACAGTGACAGCACCATGTATGTCATATACACCTGATACCTGCCATACCTGCCACATTCATCGCAGGTAATGACCTGATTGAAGTCAAAGTCCTTCCTGCCGTCCGTTATTCCCATCATAAAAAACATATATGATGCCTCCGTTTATCTGTGCCATAGTCCCCAGAAGTCTCCAAGCGATTCTCTCGTATGAAATCCCCGCTCATCCTCAACCACCGGTATTGATTTGGCATCCATTTTCTCTATATTTACATAAGTACCCTGACTCACCATTGCAAATACTCTGTCTATCTGCTCCTCTGTGCCCTGTATTTCCATAAAAACCGAACCGTCAGGGTCATTTCTCACCCAGCCTGTTGCGCCAACGCTTTCTGCCGCGTGCTCTGTTCTGTAACGGAAACCTACTCCCTGCACCGAACCGTACACTCTTATCTGCTTTCTGATGATTTTGCTGTCGTAATCACTCATATGCTCTCACTTCCTAAATAAAACTTAGTTTTCCGTCTACAACAGTCCTGCAAACAGCCGCATAATTGACTGCCCCAACCTTCGTCTTGCACTTCTTCCAGTCCTGTACTTCTCCGTCACCTCCGCTGACTCAGCGAAAAGCCTGATAAAATCATCCCTGATTTCATGCACCACTTCACAATCCGCCATAAAACAGCCATTTTCAAAATGGTGATAAAGGCTTCTGTAGTCAAGATTTATGGTACCGCAGGTTGCCATTATATCGTCTGCCACACTCATCTTTGCATGGCAAAAGCCCGGTGTCCACTCAAAAATCCTCACACCATGCTTCACAAGCTGGTTGTAGAAGGAGCGTGTCACGCTGTATATTGGTTTCTTATCGGGTATGCCCGGCGTTAATGCGCACGTCAACTCCACGCTTGGCGGCAAGTGTCAGCGCATGGCTCATCTCATCGGTAATGATAAGGTAAGGAGTGATAAACCAGCAATAACGCTGTGCCTTGTTTGCCATGCTGATATAGACATCCTCCCCCACCTGCTCGTTATCTAGAGGGCTGTCTGCATATGGCTGGATAAATCCACTCTGTTTTGCCTCATAATCATAGTGCAGCAGATATTGCGATACATCCACCTCGCGCGGCACCTTGCGCTCTGATGCATTCCACATCTCGAGAAATGCGATGGTAAACGACTTGACAGCATCTCCCTCGAGCCTGATTCCCGTATCCTTCCAGATTCCGTATGGGTGTGTCACGTTGAAGTACTCATTTGCCAGATTATAGCCGCCGGTATATGCGATTTTTCCATCAATTACCGTGATTTTTCTATGGTCACGATTGTTTAAAAACATGTTAAAGGCAGGTGCAACCGGGTTGAACACCCTGCATTTGATGCCAAGCTTCTCCATCTTTTCCGAGAAATCCCTGTCTATGAAAAAGATTGAACCCATATCATCATAAAACACCCTTACCTCGACTCCTGCCTGCACGCGCTCCGTGAGCACCTTCTGGATACGGTGCCACGATTCCTTGTCCTCTATGGCGTGATACTCCATGAAAATAAATTTCTTTGCCTTTGATAAATCGCTAAGCTGCGCTTCGAGTCCCTTTGACGCCTGATCATAATATGTCACATCCGTGTTCTGATATACCGGATATAGTGCATTTTTTGCCAGATATGTTGAAATTCCCGCTGCCTGCGGCACCTTTTCATACATATCGGATAGTATGTCTGCATTTTCCGGCAGACATGGAAGAAGCATGGAATCCACCTCTTCAAACCGTGCACGCATCTTATTCGGTGCGCCGTTTAGTCCGACTAACAGGTAAAGCGACACTCCCATTATCGGAAATGCCAGTATCAGTATAATCCATGGTGTAGTCATGGACGCGGTCTGCTCACGATTGTACAGTCCGAGCACAAGTATGATCGCCAGGACGCTTGTGGTCGTATTTATTGCTGCCGCATATTCATTTAGCCTTGTAAACATATAGACCATGAAAACTGCCTGCAATAATATCGCAAGCGCTGAAAAACCCATTCTCTTTAAACCATTCTGTGTTTTTTTAGTTCCCTCGTAGGTTTTTTCCTTCATCTATTATGCCTCCATTATCTTACTGTCTGTAATACCAAACCTCTCCATACATTTTTAGCCACCTTCTTATTTAAGAAGCCATTCAATTTCATCTTTATAAGGAGGAATAGTCTTCTTCGCAGAGCCCTCCTCACAAAGCCATGGTGTTTCCAGAATCTTTGGTACATTTGCAAAGGTCTCATCATGCACCAGGCGGTGCAGTGTATCATAGCCGATGGTTCCCTTGCCTATATTTGCATGCCTGTCCTTGTGTGCTCCGAGAGGATTTAAGCTGTCATTCACATGAAATACCGCTATCTGCTCAAGCCCTATCACCCTGTCAAACTCTGCAAAAACATCATCATAATGGTTCACAATATCGTATCCTGCATCATTTACATGGCACGTATCGAAGCAGACACGCAGCCTTTCTTTCCTGTCCACTCCATCATAGATTGCCTTAAGCTCCTCAAAGGAACGGCCTATTTCACTGCCCTTTCCTGCCATCGTCTCAAGTGCGATAAACACATCGTCATCATTCTGATTGAGCACTGTGTTAAGTCCCTTTACAATCTGTGCGATTCCAGCCTGCTCACCGGCATTTACATGACTTCCCGGATGAAGCACCAGTATGCGGCTCTTCATTGCCGCAGTCCTTACTATCTCCTTTTCCAGAAACTCCACTGCCAGCTCGTATGTCTCAGGCTTTACGGTGTTTGCCAGATTTATGATGTATGGCGCGTGGACCACTATCTCATTTATCCCATGCTCATGTGCATATTCCCAGCCTGCGTCTATGTTGAGCTCAAAGATTTCCTTTCTTCTAGTGTTCTGTGGTGCCCCGGTGTAGAGCATAAACACATTCGCGCCATATGACGCTGCTTCCCTGGCTGATGCCAGAAACATATCTTTTCCTGCCATGCCTACGTGACAGCCTAATTTTATATCACTCATATTTTTCCTCTGTTTCATTGAACCTATATATCTATTATTTCTACTATAACACTACATCCCTGATAACTCTATCTAAATATTCTAAATTTTTACTAAACATGGTAAAAGCCATTGACATAGTATCAAAAACTACATATACTATTCTTTGCAACCACATATATTAATGGAATATAATTGCAATGTATGTGATGCATAACTACAGTTAACCAATTATTATAGAAATACGAGGGTAAATATGTTTGAAATAATTGTTGACTCTGCGGCAAACATTCCTGCAGAGCTATGTAAAAAATATAAAATCAAGGTGCTATCATTTGTAAACCTTGTCAACGGAAAGGAAATGACCTGCTTTGAGCCTGACCTCACACCGGAACAGGAGCGGGCAAAGGGTAAGGAATACTATGACGCGATTAGAAACGGAGCTGAGGTAAAGACCGGACTTATCAGCAGTGGAATCTTTGAGGATACCTTCAGGGAAATCATTGAGGCCGACAAGGATATCCTGTATTTCTCCCTCAGCAAAAACATAAGCGGCAACTACAACTCAGCCCGTGTCGCTGCCGAAGCTGTCCTTGATGAGTGCAATAACGGCAGGAAAATCCGCCTGGTGGATTCATTAAATGCTTCCCTCGGACAGGGACTACTCGCAATATACGCCAGCGAAATGCGTGAAAAGGGCATGAGCTTTGATGAGGTGGCTGACACGATAGAGACCTATCCTGCCAGATTAAACGGTGTGTTTACAGTGGGTAATTTAAAGTATCTTGCCAGAACCGGCAGATTAAGCGGAACCACCGCTTTGGTCGGCAATATGCTAAGCATCAAGCCTATCCTAAGGGGCAGCAAGGACGGATATATTGTACAGTTCAGAAAATGTCGTGGCCGAAAAGCCGTATTAAATGAGCTTGTCAATCTGTTATGCGACAACATTACAGACTCTGAAAATCAGATTATCGGAGTGGCACATGCTGACGCATATGAAGATTCGCTCTATGTGATTGAACAGATTAAAAAGCGCATAAAGGTGCGCGATGTGATAAATACCACCTATGATTTCTGCACCGGAAGCCATGTTGGTCCGGAAGCTTTAGCAGTATTTTTCATGGGAAAGGACAGAGAATTGGGAGCCTGATGTCAGGCTCCCATTAATATTCTGCCTTAAATACTAAGCTGCAGCTTTCTTGCTTTCTGACTTCTCACAAAGCTTTTTCACACCCTGAATTGCAACAAGTACACCAAGGATGAGCAGTAATACTGCGAATATAAGCTGTAATGAATTTCCAAGGTCAAGTCCTACAGAGAATAATGCCTTTGTAAGCTTGTAGATTGTCATGCCAAGTGCAGTAAATGTAACTGCCATCATGAATACCATTGGAATCCAGAGCATGCAGCCCTGACGCTTTGTCTTCTTTAAGAATACTGCGCAGGCAACAAGTGCAAGTACTGATAAGAGCTGGTTAGCTGAACCAAACAGTGGCCAGATCTCTGCATAGCCTACCTTTGTAAGCATATATGCAAGTACCAGTGTGATGATTGTTGCAAAGTATTTGTTTGTCATCAGCTTGACAAATGGGCTCATATTGTCATCATCTGTGTCTGAATCAAGCCAGAACTCCTGGAATGACAGACGTCCGACTCTGGCTACTGAATCAAGTGATGTCAGAGCGAAGGCTGATACGGCAAGGTTAATCAGTGTGAACACAAGTGAGTGTGGTAAACCGATTACTGACAGGAAGTTTGCGATAGCTCCTGCGAAAATCTGTGGCTGTGTTGTAAGTCCCTGAGCTGCTGCCTCTCCCTTACTGAATGATGCTACTGCGATAAGTGCAAGGATTGCAAGCATACTCTCCATAAGCATGGCGCCGAATGAAACAGGAAGCATGTTCTTCTCATTCTTTATCTGCTTAGAAGCAGTACCTGATGATACAAGTGAATGGAAACCTGAAACTGCACCACAGGCGATTGTTACGAATAAGATTGGGAACAGATACTGTGGGTTTCCGTTTGCATCAGGGATTGCAAATGCTGTGAAAGCATCAAGGTTACAAGCAGGATTTGCAACAAATACACCGATTACCGCACCTACGATCATGAAGATTAACAGGTAGCTGTTAAGGTAATCACGTGGCTGAAGCAGTGCCCATACAGGTGTAACACTGGCTATAAGTATATATACAAATATAATTATGTGCCATACACCAAGGTTTAAATACATTGGGAAATTGAGTCCCAGTGCTATAGCTACTATAAGTAATGCGATTGCAACAAGTGTGTTAATCCATTTGTTGAACTTAGAGTATTTAAGGAAGAAACCAAGTGCAACTGCTTCTATGATGAAAAGCATTGATGTAGTTGCAACTGCTCCGTTGGCTACAACCTTTGTAACCTCACCTGCTTTATCAGCAGCAAAGCCATTGAAGGTTCCGGCTACGACATCTGCGAAGGCTGCAACAACAAGTATACAGAACAGCCAGCAGAATAACAGGAATAATTTCTTTCCTAATTTACCGATGTACTCCTCGATGATGTAACCGATTGTACGACCCTTGTTCTTAACTGAAGCGTACATAGATGCAAAATCCTGAACAGCTCCAAAGAATACACCACCAATTAATATCCAAAGCAGAACCGGAAGCCATCCGAAAATAGCTGCCTGAATTGGTCCGTTGATTGGGCCTGCACCTGCTATAGATGCAAACTGATGTCCGAATACTACGTTGGTATCGGCCGGTACATAATCCACTCCGTCCTCCATCTCGTAAGCAGGAGTCTTGGCATTTGGATCAATGCCCCATTTGTTTTGCAGATAACGGCCATATAATAAGTATGCTCCACCGAGCACAACAATGGCTATTACCATCATTAAGATTCCACTCATATTATTACCTCTTTCTTTTGTTTATCTTAATTTTATTTGTATATTATGTTTACTCTTTTTTTAACAAATTTCAATAAATATTTTATACATAATTTATTTTTAATTTCTATGATTTTTGTTTAATTTACCAATCGGTTATAATAGGTATTCATTCTCTTTATGCTGTCTTTGTCTCAGCGGCTTCTTCTGCCTTTTTAGCAGCCATTTTGTCCTTTAATGCAAAGGCTCCGGCAAGCAGTGTGCCTGAGATTGAATGCCATGTACATGACACTGCACAGATGATGGCTGATTCAGGTGTTGAAGCAAACTGTGCTGTAGTTGTGGCAAGGTTTGTGGCAAGACCTGCATTCTGCATACCAACCTCTATAGAGATGGTTCTCTTCTTGGCTGTGTTCATGCCTACCAGCTTTCCTGCACCGTATCCGAGCAGATATCCAAGTCCGTTATGTAACAGAACTGCCGCAAAAATTACTACTCCTGATGTAAAGAACTTTGAGCCCTGTGATGATACAACACCACCTACAACGAATGCCAGGCCAAGCACCGCAATACCCGGCATGACCTTCTGAGCCTCGGCAAATGCCTTTTTCTTTCCAAGCAGGTAGTTGAGTAAAAATCCAACCGCTACAGGAAAGATTACAGTCTCAATGATTGACACAAACATCGGAAGTGCCTTGATTGAGACATGTGTTCCGCTTGCAAGCAATGATACCAGAAGCGGTGTCATAAATGGTGAGAGCAATGTGGAAACTGTTGTCATTCCAACTGAGAATGCCACATCACCACCGCAGAGGTATGACATAATGTTTGAAGAAACACCACCAGGACAGCAGCCTACGAGGATAAGTCCAAGTGCGATTCCGTCAGGCAGATTCAATGCCTTTGAGATACCAAATGCGAGAAACGGCATGATAAGATACTGTGCGATTGCACCTACACATATATCAAATGGTCTCTGTGCAAGTATCTTGAAATCCTGTGTCGTAAGTGTAAGTCCCATACTAAACATGATGATTCCGATAATGATTGACTGACATGTGAACTTGTTTGATACCGGATCCACAAACAGCATCTGATTTACCCAGGCCATCAGATTCGGAACCAGAAATGTGACTACGGCGATTGCTATGACAACTATCGATGTGTAGTCTGATAAAAATTTACTTACTTTTTGTAATGCTTTCATTGTAAGCCTCCTTAACATTTTTCTGCTCACTAAAACTCTTTTATGGAATTAAAAAATCCCTTTCCAGATTGACATAATCTGAAAAGGGACGAAATAATCCGCGTTACCACCCTGATTCCACAGTGTATTACTGTGACACTCTGCATACCAGCATATGCTTTCCATATAACGGTGGAAAGCATATGCTCATGGGATACGGAACGAGTCATCGTTCTTATATCCTCTCCATATAACGGTGGACACCGGCGAGGTTTACAGACACACTTAATGCTTTCAGCCCGCTTCTTAGAGAGGATATTCCAATCTGATCATTGCCTGTTCGCACCGCCCACAGGCTCTCTGAAAATAAATACAAATCGGACCTTGTTCTCATCAACGAATTTTGGTGAACATATTTATTTAAATCTTGTTTTGTATTATAGCCCTCTGACACTATATGTCAAGAGAATGATACAAATTTGTACTATAACATTTATTTATAGCTTTTATTCATGTGCTTTATTCTTATTATTATTCGTAATCTTTGTTGTTATACTCATCATTCCATGACTGCTGTTGTGATGTACCGTAGGAATTTTGAGCATCCCCGCCCTGAGCTGCGCCGTTTCCATACATGTTCTGGCCGTACTGCTGGTTTGCTCCGTTTCCGTACATGTTCTGACCGTACTGCTGGTTTGCCCCGTTTCCGTACATGTTCTGACCATACTGCTGGTTCGCTCCGTTTCCGTACATGTTCTGGCCGTACTGCTGGTTCGCTCCGTTTCCGTACATGTTCTGACCGTACTGCTGGTTCGCTCCGTTTCCGTACATATTCTGACCGTACTGCTGGTTTGCTCCGTTTCCGTACATGTTCTGGCCGTATTGCTGGCCGTATCCGTTTGAACCATATGGATTATAGTAGTTATTATTACTATTGTATCCATCTCCCACATAAACAATGTTTTTGTTGAAGGCAATAATACAGACAAAAATCACATTGAGGAATATCAATCCACAGGCAAATCCTGCGCCCTTGCCAAACGCATGTGCCAGTCCGATACAGCAGAGGATATTTATAACCAATGCCGCAATCATTCCTGCAATAATCAGAATAAGCGCAAATATCAGCATGCCCATGTGAGCTCCGATGCGATTTCCGGCATATCCATAGGTAGAATCATAATACGACCCCATATAACTGGATGTCATAACGGAAAGTCCTGAGGCAATAATCTCATACATCAATAAAATACATCCTGCTATACTTGCGATACTTGCCACAAGATATCCCCAGAACAGCTTCTGTTTCCCTGCAATCCTGAATTTTACATATGAGCTGTAAAACGGTACAATAGCCGCCCAGCCGTGCTCTCCTGCCTTTGCATACATAATCCATGATGCAACAATTGTCAGTACCATAACTGCCAGATTGATAAACGACTTAAAGCCGTCAATCATACTCATAATAGTATAATATGTGCTATATGTGCTCATTTTTTCTCCCTTTCATAACCAAAGTTTGTTTGTTATTCAAAGTATACATCACCACAGGTCAGAGTGCAATATTTAAAAAGCTTTTATCACACTGCTTTTTGCACCCTTGACAAATCCCTTCTTAAACAGCTATAATATCGTCAATTGAAGCATAATTACATTTCAACAGGCTTTGATGGGAACAAGTACATTTCTGCAATACTTACAGAGAGCTGCCGGCAGGTGAGAGGCGCAAGGAAAACAGATCTGGAATACATCCCGGAGCTTTGCACCGAACGTCATACCGGATGGTTAAATATCGCCGGTTCGATTAATAAGCTGCAACGTATTGGCACACGTTATAGTGCCGGAGTGTTAGCAGAATCGGCTATTTTCACTATATAATATATGTCGAATAATGTGTGACAACTCACGGAGGCATTCCTGTGCGAGCAGGATGCAAATTAAGGTGGTAACGCGAGAAATCCCCCTCGTCCTTAAATGGATGAGGGGGATATTTTATTTTTCAGAATACAGATTCATCTTATCAGGAGGAAAATCATGACAATTTATGACGAATTAGTTGCCCGCGGCCTTATCGCGCAGGTAACAGACGAAAAAGAAATCAAAGAGCTTATAAACAACGGAAAGGCTACCTTCTACATCGGCTTTGATCCTACAGCAGACAGCCTTCACGTTGGACATTTCATGGCGCTTTGCCTTATGAAGAGACTTCAGATGGCAGGAAACAAGCCTATCGTGCTTATCGGTGGAGGTACAGCACAAATCGGTGATCCATCAGGACGTACAGATATGCGCCAGATGATGACAACAGAGACTATCAACCACAACGTAGAGTGCTTCAAGAAACAGATGAGCCGCTTCATCGACTTTGGCGAGGGAAAGGCTATCATGGTAAACAACGCTGACTGGCTGATGGACTTAAACTACGTGGATGTGCTCCGCGAGGTTGGTGCTCATTTCTCAGTAAACCGTATGCTTACAGCTGAGTGCTACAAGCAGCGTATGGAAAAGGGTCTTTCCTTCCTTGAGTTTAACTACATGATCATGCAGAGCTACGATTTCTACACACTTTTCCAGAAATACGGCTGCAACATGGAGTTCGGTGGAGATGACCAGTGGAGCAACATGCTCGGTGGAACAGAGCTCATCAGACGTAAGCTTGGAAAAGACGCATATGCCATGACAATCAACCTGCTTCTCAACTCTGAGGGCAAGAAGATGGGCAAGACACAGTCAGGTGCAGTATGGCTTGATCCAAACAAGACTTCTCCATTCGAGTTCTTCCAGTACTGGAGAAACGTTTCTGATGCCGATGTTCTTAAATGTATCAGAATGCTCACCTTCCTTCCTCTCGAAGAGATTGACAAGATGGAAAGCTGGGAGGGTGCACAGCTCAACGAGGCTAAAGAGATTCTCGCATTCGAGCTTACAAAGCTTGTTCATGGTGAGGAGGAAGCCACAAAGGCTAAGGAGGCAAGCCACGCACTTTTCGCAGGCGGAGCCAACAATGCAAATATGCCTACAGTTACCGTCACAGCAGAGGACTTCCCTGACGGAGAGCTTGATATCATCTCTGTTTTAGTAAAAGCAGGGCTTTGCGATTCAAGAGGTGACGGCCGCAGAAATATCCAGCAGGGCGGTGTTTCCGTTGCAGACGAGAAGGTAACTGATATCTCTACCAAATACACTCTCGATGATTTCAAGGGCGAGGGCCTTATCATCAGACGTGGCAAGAAGAAATTTGCCAAGGTTGTAGCTGAATAGACAGGGAATCCCCGGTAGTAACTACTGGGGATTTTTACTTTCAGCCATATTTTATTTTGAAAATTCATTCGTAGGAAATTCATATGGCACAAATTTACTGCTACCTGTAACTGTATACTCCGTTTCTCCCGAAACAGTTTTTTGTTCTGTGCCAATACCTTCTCCACAAATCCAGTATGAACCATCATTTTTTTCTATTACGGTATTCATCATTTCGGCAGGATATTCCCCATCAAACCCGGCAAGGCTGTACTTGTCCGAATTATATTGTAATCTGCCTGTCCATACTGTTCCATCATTTAACAGTGCCGCATGAAATTTTATATATCCGTCTTTAAATATCACTTACACAATACACTTTTTCCCAATCTTCTCTTGACTTCTCATTAATAAGTGAATATAATTTACCTAATTGATACATCAACGCTTTAAAGCGCTGATAAAAGGAGGAATTATCATGAAAAAGAGATCTAAAATTTTAGCTTCACTTGTTCTTGCAGGAACAATGGTTCTTGGACTTGCCGGATGTGGAGATTCCGGTTCAGCAAACGGTGGCACACAGTCAGGTAAAAACTCAGATGCCAAATATCAGGTAGGTATCTGCCAGCTCGTACAGCACGAGGCTCTCGATGCCGCTACAAAGGGCTTTGAGGATGCATTAAAGGACAAGCTCGGAGATGATGTATCCTTTGACGAGCAGAATGCCGCAGGAGATGCTTCTACATGCTCTACAATCTGCACCAAGTTCGTCACCAACGACTATGACCTTATCCTTGGAAATGCCACAGCAGCTCTTCAGGCCGCTTCAGCAGCTACAGACTCTATTCCGATTCTCGGAACATCTATCACAGATTACGCTACAGCGCTTGATATGTCAGACTGGTCAGGCACTACAGGAAAGAATATTTCAGGTACTACAGACCTCGCTCCACTCGATGAGCAGGCTAAATGCATCAAGGAGCTTTTCCCGGATGCAAAGAACATCGGTATCATCTACTGCTCATCTGAGCCAAACAGTATCTACCAGTCAACAACTATTACCAAATACCTTGAGGACGAGGGATACACTGTAAAAGAGTACACATTCTCTGATTCAAATGATGTTGCTGCAGTAACACAGAGCGCATGTGATGCATCTGATGCAATCTACATCCCGACTGACAACACTGCTGCTTCATGTACAGAGGCTATCAACAATGTCGCTTCACAGGCTAAGAAACCTATCTTCGCTGGCGAGGAAGGAATCGCTAAGGGCTGTGGTGTTGCTACACTTTCTATCAGCTACTATGACCTTGGATACACAACAGGTGAGATGGCTTACGATATTCTTGTAAATGGTACAGACGTCAAAACTATGGAAGTTAAGAGCGCTCCTAAGTTCACTAAGGAGTACCTTCCGGACCGCGCCAAGGAGCTTGGAATCACAGTTCCTGACGGCTATGAGGAAATCTCAGCTGAATAAACAGCTGCACTATGGAGGTATTTAATAAAATGATTCTAATGAATTATTTTGCAACCTTAAATCCGGTTGCATTCACCAATGCCCTTCCGGGCAATATAGCCCAGGGTCTGATTTGGGGTATCATGGCACTCGGTGTTTATATCACCTTCAGACTGCTGGACTTCGCAGATCTGACGGTTGATGGCTCATTTGCAACAGGTGGTGCCGTAACCGTTATGATGACGATTAACGGCTACAATATCTGGGTTTCACTGCTTTGCGCATGTATTGCCGGTCTGCTCGCAGGACTCTGCACAGGTCTCTTACATACAAAGCTCGGCATTCCTCCGATCCTGGCAGGAATCCTTACACAGATAGCGCTCTACTCTATCAACTTAAATATTATGCAGCGCCACGCCAACCAGGCACTTAGCGCAGATAAATATAATCTGGTGCTTTCATCACGTAATCTGACACATGCGATAATTGTCGGTGTGATTTTCTCGGTTGTAATTATCGCAGTGCTTTACTGGTATTTCGGAACAGAGCAGGGCTCTGCTATCCGTGCCACAGGCTGCAACCCTGCAATGAGCAAGGCTCAAGGTATCAACATCGACAACATGAAGCTCATCGGTCTTGCTCTTTCAAATGCAATTGTAGCGCTCTCAGGTGGTCTGCTTTCACAGTACTCAGGCTTTTCCGATGTAAACATGGGCCGTGGCGGAATCGTAATCGGTCTTGCCGCAGTTATCATCGGTGAGGTGCTCGGTGATGCAATTCTCGGAAAGCACATGAATTTCATGGGAAAGCTTATCTTTGTTATATTTGGTGGAATCGTTTACTACATTGTAATCGGAATCGTTCTGTGGCTGCAGATGCCAAGTGATGACTTAAAGCTCTTCACTGCAATCATCGTGGCTATTTTCCTTGCGGTGCCTTACCTGAAGGGTAAGAGCAAGGCCTCCTTCAAAAAGGCCGGCAAACGCTCTGCCGCAGCACTTAATGCAAAGGAGGGCAAATAAATGCTAGAGATTAGAAACGTACATAAAACCTTCAATCCGGGCACAATCAATGAAAAGCATGCCCTAAATGGTGTAAACCTAAAGCTTGATGAAGGTGATTTCGTCACAGTTATCGGTGGAAACGGTGCCGGAAAATCGACCATGCTCAATGCCGTTGCAGGCACATGGCCTGTGGACGATGGTTCAATTCTCATCGATGGAGTGGATGTCACGGGACTCCCTGAGTTCAAGCGTGCATCATTTCTGGGACGTGTGTTCCAGGATCCAATGACAGGAACTACCGCAACCATGCAGATTGATGAAAACCTCGCACTTGCCGCTCGCCGCGGAAAGCGCCGTGGTCTTGGCTGGGGTATCACAAAGGCTGAAAAGGAGCATTTCCACGAGCTTTTAAAGGAGCTTGACCTGGGACTCGAGGATCGAATGACCTCAAAGGTTGGTCTGCTCTCAGGTGGACAGCGTCAGGCTGTTACACTGCTCATGGCTTCACTCCAGAAGCCGAAGGTGCTGCTTTTGGATGAGCACACCGCTGCCCTCGACCCTAAGACAGCCGCAAAGGTGCTCACTCTCACAGACAAAATCATCAAGGAGAACAGCCTGACAGCCATGATGGTCACACACAACATGCGTGATGCCATCGCTCACGGCAACAGACTCATCATGATGAATAACGGACAGGTTGTCCTTAATATTTCAGGCGAGGAAAAGAAAAACCTCACTGTGGAGGATCTGCTCATGAAGTTTGAGGAGGTTTCCGGCGAGGAATTTGCTTCTGATAAGGCTTTGCTTGGATAGACATATCTATATAATAATAAAAAAATTGCAGCTCGATACACGAGCTGCAATTTTTTGTTATATACTTTTTATATGAGTTCTCCCACCGGCTTAATCATATCAGCCTTGATAAAGCCCTTTATGATCAGATACTGCTCTATCGTTTTCACACAGTTTTCCACACCGACACGCTCACTGTTTAGTGTCAGGTCGTAGTTCACCGGATTGGTCCAGTAGTTTCCGTGTGTATAGTACTTGTAATAATCTGCCCTGAACTTATCTGTTCTCTCAATAGTGGCATTTGCAACCTCCGGTGTCACACCCATATTGGCTATTGTACGCTCCACACAGAATGCACGCGGTGCCTCAATGTATATGCTCACTACATTTGGGCGGTTCTTTAACACATAGTCTGCGCATTTTCCTACTATGACGCAGGATTCCTTGTCTGCGAGCTCGTTGATAATCTGGCTCTGATACTCAAAGAGCCTGTCATCTGATTTGAACTTCTCATTTCTTGATATATAACCCTTTGCTCTTGGAAGCCCTCGCAAAAAGCTCGTAAATCCGCCCTCTTCACGCAGCTTCTCATTTACCTCCTGAAACACATTCTCGTCAAGTCCGCTCAGCTGGCTTGCAAGAGTCAGGATACGGTTCTCATAACAGTGTATTCCAAGCTCTTTTGCCAGCTGTGATGCTATTGCTTTTCCGCCTGTTCCAAATCCTCTGGCAAAGGTTACTACAAAATTATCCATTTATCATTTCCTCCTTCTGAATGCCAACCATATCTAGCCTGCCAGATATCTGCTTAAGAATTCTCTTGTCCTTGGATTCTTAGGATTTGTAAACAGCTCTGACGGTGCTGCATCCTCTGCCACATATCCTGAGTCCATGAAAATAGTTCTTGTAGAAACATCTCTGGCAAATGCCATCTCATGTGTGACGATTATCATCGTAAGTCCTGTTCTTGCGAGGTCCTTCATGACATTTAGCACCTCTCCGACCATCTCAGGGTCAAGCGCCGATGTAGGCTCATCAAATAAAAGCACCTCCGGGTTCATACAAAGTGACCTTGCAATGGCAACTCGCTGCTTCTGTCCTCCTGAGAGCTGTGATGGCTTCGCATTGATATAAGGAGCCATGCCGACTGCCTTCAGATGTGTGATCGCCCTGTCAAAGGCCTCCTGCTTTGGGAGATGCAGCACCCTTCTTGTACAAAGCATACAGTTCTGGAGCACTGTCATATTGTTGAACAAATTGAAGGACTGGAACACCATTCCCACCTTTGAACGGTAATCATTGATATCCTTTTGTACATTTCTGACCTCTTTATCGTGATATAAAATCTTTCCTGAGGTCTGTTTCTCAAGCTTGTTGATGCACCTAAGCAGTGTTGATTTTCCCGAACCTGAGGAGCCCACAATACAGATGACCTCGCCGGAATGCACATCAATATCAATCTTTCTAAGTACCTCATGATCACCAAATGATTTGCTTAAATCCTTAATTGAAATTACTGTCTCACTCATATTGTGCCTCCTATTCATTGTCCATGTACTCAACTGCGAGTGCATAGTCTGTCTTGCCCTGCAGCTTCTTTTCAATCAGCTTGAAGAGCTTATCAAATACAAAGCAAAGTACAAAGTAAATTACTGCGATGACCAGATATGACTCAAAGTACTTGTAGTAGTTTCCACCGACTGTCTTGGCAGCCATGAAAAGCTCCTGCACAGCGATAACATTGAGTACTGATGTCATCTTCAGATTTAAAAGGAATGTATTTGCCATCTCAGGAATGATGTTCTTGAATGCCTGCGGCAAAACTACATAGAGCATTGTCTTAAACGGTGACATTCCCATGGCCCATGCGCCCTCGCGCTGTCCCATATCTATTGAACCGATTCCTGCTCTGACTGTCTCTCCCATGTAGGCACCTGTATTTAATACAGTTACGAGAATACCTGCAAATACAGGTGTCAGGTTTTCATAGCCCATCTGGCGTATTCCATAGTACACAATCATCGCCTGAACTATCATTGGTGTGTCCCTGAATACTTCAACATAAACTGTAAATATCACCTTTACTATACGGATAAGGACCTTTTTTACGATGTTGTCACCATTGTTAAGCTTTACATCATTTACTATGCCTACGATATATCCCAATACGAAGCCAAGCAATGTACCAACTACCGATATGTACAGCGTAAGCCAGGTTCCTTTGATAAACATGCTTGAATATTTCTGCGCCAGAAATACCATCCATTCTAACGAATTACTTGGATTACTTATCATCATACTGCTACCTCACTTTTATCTCTCTAATCCCCAGCTTACGCCGGTTTATCAGACTATTGTGGGATGATGCGATATAACATCATCCCACAGTCTTTCATCTTTTCGTGGATCAGATAAATCACTAACAACTAGTTGGCTGCCGGCTGCTGTGTCAGAACCTGATCCATCAGCTCATCCATCTTTGCCTTGTCATTCCAGCCGATTGCATTCATGGCATCCTGGATTTTATCTCTGAGTGCTGTATCATCCTTTCTTGTTGCGATACATACATTTACCATTTCATCATCACCTGTGAAGGTATCATTCTCATCCAGCTCGATAATCTGTAAATCATCATTTGTCAGTGCTGCTGACTCTGCTGTCGGAACATCGATTACACATACATCTGCGCTGCCGTTTGATATTGCGAGGAAGCACTCTGATGTAGTCTCAAAGTTTCCTGACTGCTCAGCACCCTTTATCTGGTCTAAAAGTGGAATCCAGCCTGTTCCAAGCTGTGTAGTTACTTTGCAGCCTGTATCTGCGAGATCTGAAAGTCCCTTTACATTTGAATACTTGCCGCCCTTCTTAACAACAATACAGTTGTTTCTATAATAGTAAGGCTCTGTGAATGCGTATGACGCTTCTCTTTCCTTTGTCTTGCCCATACCGGCGATGATACAGTCATAATCTCCTGCATCGAGTGAGATACCGATTGATGACCACTCAACCTTATGTACCTCAAGGTCCATTCCCATCTGGTCTGCAAGCTTCTGTGCCACTGCTACATCATAGCCGTATGCGTAGTAATCAGAGCCTGCTATCTTGACTGCCTTGCTGCCGTCCGGTGTGGTATCTGTATCCTGTGTCCAGTTGAATGGAGCATATGCACATTCCATACCAACCTTTAAAACCTTCTTTGATGAGCTGTCTGCCGCTGAGCTATCTGAAGCAGCTCCTCCTGATGACGAACCACATCCAAACAATGTTGTCACTGCCATTACACCTGTCAATATCAATGCTGCAAATCTCTTACTTCTCTTCATCATAAGCTTTTCCTCCTTGATTATTGAAATGCGAAAAGGCGCCGGAGTTTTTCTCCAGCGCCTTTGCTTAGTTCGTATAATAAACTTAATGAAGCAGCTTTGCAATGTTAATTTTGCACAATTTGTTTGTGCATTTTTACAGTAACTAATTAAACATAAGCCTTTTTACAAGGATACAATTAACTACATCCAGATATTCCATCGAGTCATCAAGGCTGATTTCCAGTATTTCTTCTATCTTTTTCAGACGGTATTGCAGGGAATTACGATGAACGTACATCATCTGTGCCGTTTTTTGGACATTAAAGCCGCACATATAGTAATTGAGCAGCGTATCTATGAGAAACGAGCCGTTTGCATTATCATACATCTCAAGCCGCTTTAGCTTCTCGTTGCAATAATCCATGATTTCCTGCTGATTACCACTGTTGAACATATACTTGTATATGCCCATGGAGCTTGCACTGATTACCTTCTTGTTGGTCGGATTGGGTAAAATATCCTTTTTGGGGATAAGATTTTTCGCCTCCTGATAGCTCTTGCCAAAATCCGCAGGCTTCCTGTATGCAGCGCCGAGTATGCATGTGCTGTGAATGAGCCCTGCAAATGGTGCGCGACTGTCTAAGTCCCCAAGTATCCTTTCAATCTGATGCTCTGTCTCCATATCCTTTGTCTCTTCAAAAAGAAGCACAAATTTGTTTAAAAACCTCATATACATAGGCTTTTTCTTCATATGGATAACCTCGCGGTTCAGGCAGTCGGTATAGTATGTATATGTGTGCTCGTCCTGCTCCAGATTCACTCCGTATTTGCGGTCTATCACGATGATTCCCACCCTGTACGGCCGGTCAAAGGTCAGACCAAGCTGTGCAGAAATCTTCTCGATATACTTATCATTTACCTCATATCCAAAAAGCAGATTGTACAGGTAGTCCCCGGTCCTTTTATTATCCACACTGGTCTCTAAAAGCAGCTCTCCGACGCTCTGCGCAATATCTACAAAAGTTGCTCCCGCCCACCGGATATAAAACAACGGCAGCTTGAGCTCATCAGCCTTGTCCTTCATCCTCTGTGGTGTCTCTTCCCTGTCCTCCACAACCGAAATCGCAAAGCCCGATATTCCCAGCTCATTCAGCTCAACCATGGCATCATATGCTTCGTCCATGGAAAATCTCTTGTAATCTACCACAAGCAGCGCAAAGTTGCCCGGATTCATATGATCCTTATAAGGCTTTGTCTGCACCAGATACGTCCATGACACAATCCTGTCTAGCCCTGCTGCTCCCGCCACAAGCTCCATTCCGTCCATTTGTAAATTGTTAACATCCCTGCATGAAATCATCTGCGTCTCCCTGATATCATTAAGCTTCGGTAATTATCCCAAGCCGCTTCACATTACTTATATCCACAGCCGCTTCGCCCCGGCATATCCTCTCCGTGCACATACCTGGCATTGAACTCCATATTTATCTCACGAAGCTCCTTCTTTCCGTCAATATAATCCTGATACATCTCGGCAAGCCCCGACATGCAACCATCGCAGGTAGCCTCGATATTGCCAAGCGACTCAGCCACAATTGCCTCGCGTTCCTCTTTTGTTGTCTCACTAATTAAATATCCCATTTCGTATGTTTCCTTTCCGGCTATTCACATATTAAAAGCCCAGATTCTCATCCACAAGAATAATCTGGAAACGTCCCTTCACCCTTGAGAAGCGTGTGGTCAGAATCTGACAGCAGATACACTGCGGGCTCTTGCAGTCAAAGCAGGTGCCGTTCTTAGAGCATGGTGTGTCGATGCCAAAGCGCTGTGCGTTTATTGGCGCTGCCTCATTTCTCGCACGACTCATAGCATCTGCCTCGGTCTTTACGACCTTGTTCATGCCTACTATAAGAAGCACATGCTTCGGTCCGTAAGCATATGCCGCCACGCGGTTTGCATTTCCGTCAATATTGATAAATACGCCATCCTCGCTCATCGCATTGACACTTCCAAGGAAATAATCCGATGTAAATGCCTTTAGCGCTATCTCTTGCTTCTCCTCCTGCGTAGACACCTTGTCCCTGTCATAAAACTGATAATCTCCGTTTGAGAGAGCCTCATACAGACCACACTCCTTCACCGATGTGGCACCGCCCATATTGATTGAGCTGCCCTTTGGAATCAGCTCCAGTGCCTTCTTAACAGCCTCCTCCTTTGTCTCTACATAATAAGCCTCCATGTTGCGCGACTCAAGCGCAGCCACAAGGCGCTTTCCCAGTAAACCGTTTCTCATTTTTCTTACGTCCATAGTGTAAACCTCTTTTCATGCTTATCGCCAATTCCTGTTTGTGTAATTAGGTGTATTAATTATTGTTATTATACTACTTTACAGGGGGTGCCTGCAATTTATTCGGGAATAAATGATTGTACTTTTTCATGCTAAAAGAAAAAAGTGCACAACAAAAAGAGCCCTTTCGAGCTCTTCCTGCTTTGTACAACATTAAATTGTAGATGATTACTGTAAGAGTGAAAGTACACCCTGGTTAGACTGATTAGCCTGTGCAAGCATAGACTGTCCAGCCTGTGCAAGAATGTTGTTCTTGCTGTATTCAACCATCTCTGTAGCCATATCTACATCACGGATACGTGATTCAGCTGCCGATGTATTCTCACTTGTTGTATTAAGGTTGTTGATAGTATGCTCAAGTCTGTTCTGAAGAGCACCAAGCTTAGATCTCTGAGTAGAAACTGAATTAATAGCCTTCTGAATAGCTGCCATTGCCTTTCCTGCTGCTGAGAATGAACTTACCTTAAGTCCGCTAATCTTAAGTGAAGAAGCATTCATATTTCCAATAGAAATTGAAATACTCTGTCCTGATAATGCACCTACCTGTAAGTTCTTTCCTGTGAAAGAACCATCAAGTAAGTTCATTGAGTTGAACTGAGTTGTAGAACGAATTCTATCGATTTCTGATGTAAGCTGATCCATTTCCTTCTGAAGAGCATTTCTATCAGTTGATGTATTAGTATCGTTAGCAGCCTGTGTTGCTAATTCGTTCATTCTCTGAAGAATTGAATGTGTCTCGTTAAGAGCACCTTCAGCTACCTGTACTAATGAGATACCATCCTGAGCATTAGAAGCAGCCTTATTAAGACCTCTGATCTGGCTTCTCATCTTCTCTGAAATTGAAAGACCTGCAGCATCATCACCAGCTCTGTTAATTCTGTAACCAGATGATAACTTCTCTGTTGACTTCTGCTGTGCACCTGTTACTGTTGATAAATTCCTGTTAGCGTTCATCGCTGTAAGATTGTGCTGTATAAACTTATTTTAATATATTTTTTTATAAGTGTCAAAAACATTACAGCTTATTATTGCGTGCTGTAACCATACTTATATTATCTGGCAATAATATTATACATTCTTTTATATAAAACTATTTCTTCTGATCCATAAACTGCGGTTCAGAACTTACCCTGCTCATATTCTGATAATACTTATTAGCCATACTTACACTTCGCTTGGCTGTCTTAGCATTATCCTTTAACTGCCTGAACTTAATATCAACTCTGACTTTGTTTCTTGATTCCTGTGCCTGTATAGTCGCACTTAAGGATGTAGCTTCTCTTATAAGCTCCTGTAATCTAATTATTAATTCCTTATAATCAGCCTTATACTCTTCTACATCTTCTTTTACTCTGTCAAATACAGCTTGAAAGCCCTCATCAAGTGAATTAAGCTCATCTATATATGCAGCTTTACTCTCCATATTACTCTGAAGCTTATCTCCATCGAATTCTTTATCATCAAGCAAAGCACTCTGCTGCTCATTCAGCTCAGACGGATGACCGTACTGATTTCTATGTTGCTTTTTACATTCTTAAGTATCTCTATCTTCTTAAGAAGACTGTCTATCATTATCTGAAGATAATTCTCTGTAATCATATACTATTACCACCATCTTGATATCATAAAGGTATAGTTAAATTACTATTTGACCATACCTTTATATTATTAATTACCGGCTTTTACCATAACTTCTTTCCAAGTATCTCTCATTCCTCTTAATTCAGCTAATGCCTGATCAAGAACTTGTGTATCTTTCTTCATATTAGCATCAACTAAAAGGCTGTAGATATACTTGTACACATTATCAAAATCCTCTGCTACCGGGTATTTACGATTAAGTGTTGACTGAAGCTCTTCTATAATCATCTCTGCCTTTACTATATTAGTATGTGCCTTTTCTGTATCATTCTTTTCTATTGCAACCTGAGCAATATTACAAAACTTAATTGCACCTTCATATAATAATAACGTAAGCTCAGCCGGTGTCGCTGTTAATATCTTATTGCGGTTATACTGCTGTGCCATATTCTGATTATATATCATAACTTGTCCTCTCT